>AUXO018687631.1_pt1 | contig 10773 bp, 12 predicted proteins | sample 768731 | NCBI WGS metagenome assembly AUXO01 (sample SAMN02715735, study PRJNA202380) | gut metagenome | biome: sheep rumen | host: Ovis aries | place: New Zealand: Palmerston North
GCTTCTACAGGTACTGCTGGTGGAAGTTATAATATACCACGCATACCTATTACACCAGAAGAACTGGGAAAAACCATTACAAGTAATGGAAATATAGCTCTGCTTTTTGGTAGAGAAGGTGATGGATTAACTAATGATGAATTAGAACTTTGTGATATATTAGTAACTATTCCTACAAGTGATGAATATCCAATAATGAATATAACTCATGCAGCAGCAGTAATTTTTTATGAAATCTTCAAAAATAAAAAAAGTTATCCTATTGATGAAATGGATATAGCAGGATATGAAGAAAAAGAAAAATTAAATGAAATTACTAATGACATAATTTCTAAATTAGATTATCCCGAACATAAAGAAAGACAAGCAAAAATTATTGCAAAACGAATAATGGGAAGAGCTTTCATAGCAGGACGTGAAGCTCGAACCCTACTCGGCACATTAAATCGTATAAATAAACGAATTAAATAAGAGGTAAATCTATGGCAATACTTAGTGACATTGATATAAAAAAATATTTAGATGATGGTAAAATTGTTATTGATCCAATTAAAGATATTAAACAAATACAACCATCTTCAGTAGATTTAAGAATAGGTAATGAATTTAAAGGCTTCACAATAACAAGTAAACCGTTTATTGATCCACGAGATAATACAGATTTAGAATCTTATATGAACTCTTTTACCATTGAAGAAGGAAAACCGTTCATAATTCATCCAGGAGAATTTACATTAGCTACTACATATGAAACTGTTAAATTACCAGCAGATATTGTAGCTAGAGTTGAAGGCAGATCATCAATGGGTAGACTAGGTGTAACTATGCATGTAACAGCAGGTTATATTGACCCTGGATTTGAAGGTAAAATAACACTTGAAATTTCAAATATTGGAAAGATGCCTGTGGCTTTATATCCAGGTCAACGAGTTTGTCAAATCGTATTTGAAACTATGACATCCCCATCACTCAAACCTTATGGTCATGAAGATAGAGATAGCAAATATATGAATCAAAAAGGACCACAAGTAAGTAAAATAAAACAGGATTATGATTTAAAAGGTGATAAATAATGGGAAATGAAGAAATGATGAGTATAGCAAAAAAAAGAGGAATATTATATCCTTCATTTGAAATATACCGAGGAGTAGCAGGGTTTTATGATTATGGACCTTTAGGTGGATTATTAAAAACTAATGTGATGAATTTATGGAGAAAATACTACGTTGCAGGAGAAGGTTTTTATGAAATTGAAGCTCCAACAGTAATGCCTCATGATACTTTAAAAGCTTCCGGTCACGTTGATAATTTTACTGATCCAATGACACAATGTAGTGAATGTAAAGAGATTTACAGAGCAGACCATATTATTAGTGAAACTATTGGTGAAGAAGTTGAAGGTTTACCTGATGAAAAACTTACTGAAATTATAAATGAGAATAATATAATTTGTCCTGCCTGTGAAGGAAAACTAGAACCTGTTAAAAGTTATAACTTAATGTTCAAAACACAAATAGGGGCAAGTGGTAAACAAGTCGGATATATGCGTCCTGAAACTGCACAGGGAATATTCATAGCTTTTAAAAGAATAAGCAGATTCTATAAGGATAAACTTCCTTTTGGTATAGTTCAACTAGGTAAATCATACAGAAATGAGTTATCACCAAGACAAGGAGTTATAAGACTTAGAGAATTCACACAAGCAGAAGCAGAGATATTTGTAGATCCTACTAATAAAGACCATAAAAATTACAAGAATATAGAAGATTACATTCTCAGATTATTTAGCCAAGAACAACAATTAACTAACTCTGAACCTATAACAATTTCTGTTAAAGAGGCTATTGACCAAAAAATTGTTTCCAGTCAAACTTTAATTTATCAGATTGTATTAGCAAGAGAATTTTTAAAAGATTTAGGAATTCCTGATGAAGAAATAAGATTTAGACAACATTTACCTGATGAAATGGCACATTATGCTATAGATTGTTGGGATGTTGAAGTTAATACTGACCAATATGGTTGGGTTGAGATAATTGGAATTGCTGATCGTACAAATTATGATTTAAGTTCACATATTAAACACAGCAAAGAAGATTTATCTGTATTTAAAGAATATGATACTCCAAAAACTGTTGTAATTACAAAACCTTCATTTAATATGAAAAAATTTGGTCCTACATTTAAAGGAGATTCAGCCCAAGCAAAAGAAATACTTGAAAACACTGACCCTGAAACTATTAAAAAAGCATTTGAAAATGAAAACAGTTACAAGTTTAATATTGGTGATAATCAATATGAAATAGATGATAGTTTTGTAACATTTGAAACTAAAGAAGAACAAATAAAAGGTGAACGTTTAATTCCTCATGTAATTGAACCATCCTATGGTATAGATCGTATATTATATGCAATGTTACTTCATTCATACACAGAAGATATGACTGATGAAGGAGAAAAAAGAGCATATTTAAAAATACCTGCAAAAATAGCACCAATTAAGGTAGCTGTTCTTCCACTTGTAAACAAAGAACCTTTAACTGAAATTGCTGAAGATATCGAGATAACTTTACGTCAAAATAATTTAATCTCATACTATGATGCTAGTGGAACAATCGGAAGAAGATATGCTAGAGCTGATGAAGTAGGTATCCCTTATGCAGTTACAATAGATTATGATTCTATAGATGATAAAAAAGTTACAATACGTAATAGGGATACTTTTGAACAAAAAAGAATAGCTATACGTAGATTACCTTTAGTTATCAAAGAATTAATTGAAGGTTATACTCAATTCGAAGATATTGAAGAATAAGGTGAAAAAATGATTATTGATGCACATATGCATGCAGATACAAGACCAATAGAAGATTATCAAACTATGAAAATGGCTGGAGTAGATGCAGTTGTTGCATGTGCTCATGACCCCCTTGAAATGAAAAAATCAAATGTTAGTTTTGAACATTTCAATCGTATAGTAAACTATGAACCAGAAAGAATTGGTAAACATGATGTTAAATTATTTGCTTGTATAGGAGTTCATCCTCGTGCAATACCTGAAGATTATGATAATGTTCTAAAAAAATTAGATGATTATCTATCAAAAAATCATGTTATTGGAATCGGTGAAATAGGATTAGAAACTAAACAAAAATTAGAACAGGAAGTGTTTATAAAACAATTACAGTATGCTGATGAAAATGGTTATAATGTAATTGTACATACACCACGTACACATAAACAAGAAGTTTGTGAAACTACAACTAAATTACTTGATGAATATATTAATCCTAAACAAGTTCAACTAGACCATGTTGATTTTTCTATTATTGATGATGTTATCGATAAAAATTATACCTTGGGAATAACTGTTCAACCACAAAAAATGTCTGTAGAAGATACTGTTAAAATGCTTGATAAGTATGGTTTCGATAAATTTGTATTAGATAGTGATTTAAGTTTCGCACCATCTAATCCATTAAGTTTACCTTTAGTTAAACATGAATTAGAGTTAAATGGCTATAAAAAAGAAGATATTGCAAAAGTAACTTATAAAAATCTTATTAATTTCCATAATTTAAAAATATAAATTAATTTTTATATTTTAATTATTTTTTTTAAAAATAGTATTTTGAAATAAAAAATAAAATCATGAAGAGAAATGATTTCATCTTTTAACTTATTTTATTATTCTTATATCTGATGGTGCTACAACAATAACATTACCTACACTACCAAGTAAAATTACACTTGCTTTAGTAGCTTTCTTAAATGCTTTAATTGTTGAACCAATTTGTTTGAAGTCAGATTTACGTCTTTCTTGAATATATTTAAGATCAATGATTGCAGGTACTCTTGTTTTATTTACATTATCTAATTCATCAGATAAATCTGTAAGAGATTTTACTTTAATTAATCTAATTGTATCTATATTTGGTCCTTGATTTGGTTCAATTAAATCATTTTCACCATGATCTACAATGATATTCTCAAAATCATCATCATTATCATAATTTTCCTTAATAGATGTTATGATATTATCATCAAGCATTTTTTGATCTTCATCAAAATTTGGCTTCATATTTAATTCACCATCATATTCACGATCTATTGATTTTTTAACGTTCACTGTTAAATCTTTTAATGAATTTTTCATTTACTCTCACCTACATAGTCTAAAACTGTTTTAATTAAACGTTCTAAACCACCATTTGAATTAGTATGAATATCTACCGTAGGTAAACCAAATTCTTCTTCAATATCTTCTAAAGAGATATCTGGTGCATTTCTTCTGTTTATTGATAAACCAATAACTTTAGTTGGTTCTACAGCTTCAATTGCAGTTAATTCAGATTTTATACCAATTGGTTCTCTGAAAGGATGATTTGGTCTATGACACAATATTACAGCATCCGGCATTGCTCCAAATAATATAGCAGCAGATAATCCTTTTGGATGAGGATTTCCTGTTTCTGTAAGGCTGGATTGACCTTCTATAAAAATTATATCAGGATCTTCGTTTTCTTCCATGTATTTTACTGTTCCCATTATACTAGCAGGTACATCCATAACAGATAAACTACCTGCCCTGAAATTAATATCAGTAGGTTGTTCTAAACCCATCTCATCAGTAGAAAATATAACTGCTTTTAAACCCATTTCTTTAGCTATTTTACCTAAATTACGAGCAGTAGTTCTTTTTCCACATTCTTGGGATGTTCCACCCACAAAGATTACAGGTTTTTTATGATAATAAGTTATTTTTGGTAAAACCTCAGTACATTTTTCAGGTGCAATTCCCATAACTTTTTCAATATTATCTAATCTTGAACTGATTTGTTTAATTTGAACGTTCTTTTGATTAGCAAATTTAATTAAAGATGGATTTTCTTCTAAGGGTAAAGATCTAAATGATGTTAATACATTTTGTCCAAGATCGATAGCTTGAACTGCATATTTTAATGCAGCACCTTCAGCTCCTATCGGTAACATTATTGCTACAGTTTTGGAATCTGTTTCTTCTACTAATGTCCTTAAATCAGAGCCAACAATGTGTCCACAAAACTCCTTACCTTGTTTTTCCTTTGAATCATCCAAGAAACCGGCAGTTTCAACACCTTTAAAGTTAGAGAATTTTTCACCTCCACCCCCAGCTCCAATAATTATAAAAGGACTTAGTTCTTGAAAATCCTTACTAGATCTTACTGAATACAAAAAAATCACTTCTCCATTTTCATAAAATAATTTTTAGAATTACTATAATTTTAAATATATACTTTATATAATTTAAAATATACTATTTTTCAAAGAAAAAGATTTAAAAAAATAAGTAACACTCAGTGATGGAAAAAAACTTTAAAAAAAAAGTGAAAATAAGATATCGCAAAATTAATATCTTACTTTTCCAATATGTCTCGTACTGCCCGGATCTATTCCATTGAATATTGAAAGATGGTAAATAAACCATTCTAATGGAATTAATAAAATAAATGGAGTTAATAAACAATCAACATCTTCATCATAATCTTTTAAATCAAAAATTATGGAATTTACCCCAATTTTTTCACAGAAATCAATAGATTTACATGTAATATCATCATGTCCATCACCTGATTTAATGAAAACAACAGTTGTTCCTTCTTCAACTCTTTCAATTAAACCATGACGGAATTCACCTGAAAATACAGGACAAGCATGTTTAATAGAACCTTCCATAAACATAGTCATTGCTAATTTATATGCAAGTCCAAAGTTCAATCCACTACCCATACAGTAAAATAAATCAACATCTTTATTTTCCTGAGCTAATAATTTAGAACTTTCTTCTGTGGTATTAATTAATTCTTCAATCTTACTTGGTAATTTATATAACTCATCAAGTAATTTTTCAGTTCTTTCTGATTTAATCATGTTATAAAATATAACATATAAACAAAGTAATTGAGTTATATATGTTTTTGTACCAAGAATTGCATGTTCTTCACCACACCGGGTTATAACTGCATCATCTGCTTCTTTAGCCATTGAACTATCTTCCATATTAGTAATAGCTAAAGTATATATATTATATTTTTTTGCTTTTTCTAATGCTCTTCTAGTATCTGATGTTTCCCCAGACTGTGAAGTTAATATAACTCCAACATTACTATCTTTTTCTAGTAATTGGTGATTGACAAATTCAAAACCCGTTTGTACGTCAATATTCTTTGTTGAAACTGTTTTAAAACCATCCCGTAACGTATAACATGTTGAAATAGAACTACCACAACCAATTAAATAAATTTTATCAAATTTACTAAATTTATCTGATATCGATTCTAAATGTTCTTTTTCGGCTATAATAGTATTTTTTAAAGAAGATGGTTGTTCCATTATTTCCTGATACATTTCATAATCCATAACAGCAATACTCCATTAATTTATTAAATATTTAAAAATATTTTATTTATTATATTTATATTCTTTAATTTATTTAAAGTTAAGCTATTAAATAGTAAATATAATTTAAAGGATAACTTTAAAAATTAAATCTAATAATAACCTTTTTAATTATTTTAGTTCTTTTAATAATATCATAAAAGCTAATAAAATACAGCTAATAAAAAAATATCCTTTTTATGTTTAATTATAGTTACTCTCAAAAGAATATCCCCAATAAGACATTTGCCATAATATTATTCTATGTTACAACTTCAAAGTAAGAAACTATTATTTCTTATTCTCAATTAAATTAAATAATTATTTAATCAAAAAGCATTAAAGTAAAAAATATTAATATAATACCAAGAAGCAATTTGAAAAAAAACCAAAATAAAATTTTTATTAGGAGCATCATATCATGAAATGTGATAAATGTTATTTTGAAAACCCTGATGATGCTATTTATTGTATAAACTGTGGAAAAAAAATACCTGAAAATAAAAAAATAAAAAAAACCAGTGAAAACACTGAAAAAAACCATATTCCACAAAGTCCACGAAACAAAGAATTAAAAGAAAATAAAGACTATGAAACTATTTTAAAAGATAAACTAACAAAAAATGATGGAAATGGCTATTACTTAATAGAATTTAAAAATGAGCCAAATAAAAAACAAAATATAATAATACACGAAATAACAAGAAAACCATCCGAACAAAATATGATACTAGAACATAAATCCAATGATTATTATTCTGTAAATTATAAAGGACCTGATTTTAATAATGAAACAATACAAGATACAACAACCCAAAAAAAGAAAAAGTTATGGCTAACTATACTCTTAAGTACTTTAGTCATTGGTGCAGGCCATATATACCTCAATCAATATAAAAAAGCTTTCATATACATAACAATAGCACTTATATTTTCAATATTATCACTCAAATGGTTTAATTTCATATATATTTACATATTCACAGGAATTTTTCAAATATATGATGCAGCCATTTGTTGTTATAAATTAAATAATCAAATTTCTAAATAAAAATAATAATAAAAAATATATAGTGTAAAAAGTATATAGTTAAATTATAATTGTTGAAAATATTAATTTTAAAAACTGATAGATATGGCTGATAGGATAATACAAGGATATAACATATATAATAAAAATTATGTTAAAATTAAACATTATGAACCTGATCATGCCATATTTGAAGTAAAAAACAAAAATAATGATATTTATACTGTATCTATGGTATATGGTTATTGGAACTGTGATTGTGCAGATTATCAATATAGAAATAAAAGAGAACCAGGAAGTTTTTATTGTAAACACTTACAGGCAGCACAATTTAAACTTCTTGATTTATTAAACGAATTAAATGAGAAATCTGAGGGATCCGCATGAAAATAGAAGAATTATTAGAACCTTGTCCTGAATGTGGTTCAAAAGATAAAACACAACACCGTGATTTAGATAGAGAATTTTGGGCATACGGGGCTAATGGTGAATTAAAATGTTCAAATTGTGGACATATTTTTATAACAAGAGATGAAGCAATAGACATTAGAAGAGCAGAAGAAAAAGAACTTGAAGAAAAAAGTAAAAACAGCAAAAATTAATAAGGGGAGTTTTTATGATAGTTAAAGATTATTGTTTATACTGTGGAGAATGTGCCGGTATTTGTCCATGTAATGCTATAGATGTTCAAGAATTAACTGTAGTAATAGATGACGAAAAATGTGTTAAATGTGGATTATGTGTTCAAGCTTGTCCATTAAATGCTTTAGAATTAGAATAGAGGGATAATATGGATATTACAACAGATATTTTAGTAATAGGAGCAGGACCTGCCGGTTCATTAGCTGCCAGATATGCGGCAAGTAATGGTGCAGATGTATTATTAATAGACAAAAAATCAGAAATAGGTACACCAAAAAGATGTGCAGAAGGAGTATCAATATCTGGTCTTGAAAAAGTAGGAATAGTAATCGATAAAAGATGGGTAGCACGAGAAGTACCAGGGGTAAGATTAGTTTCACCTGACCAAACAAGTGTATGGTTAAATACAGACAAAATCGAATTACCAGAATCAGGATACATACTTGAAAGAAAAGTATTTGATAAACACATGGCTATGGATGCTGCCAGAGCTGGTGCTAAAATAATGATTAAAACACGTGCAACCAGTTTAAAAAGAGATGAAGACAAAGTAATTGTAACCGCTGAACAATTAGGTAAAGAATTTACCATCACAGCTAAAATAATTATTGCAGCAGATGGACCGGAATCACATGTTGCCAGATGGGCAGGACTTGACTGCAATACACCATTTGATGAAATGGAATCATGTGCACAATTTGAAATGGCTGGCCTCAAAATGGAAAACAACAACTGCATCCAATTATACTTTGGAAGTGTAGCACCAGGTGGTTATGCATGGATTTTCCCTAAAGGAGAAGACATAGCAAATGTAGGACTTGGAGTACTTAAAAATAGGGCAGAAAAAACAGCTTACGAATACCTATTAGACTTTGTAGCACAATGTCCTGAAACAAAAGATGCACAACCAGTTGAACTTAACATTGGTGGAGATCCAGTAGGTGGACTTATTAAAGAAAGAGCAGGAGATAACATATTAGTTGTAGGAGATGCTGCAGGTTTTGTAAATCCTATAACTGGTGGTGGAATTAACAATGCTCTTGAAAGTGGTATGTATGCCGGACAAGTTGCAGCTAAAGCAATTAAAGAAGGCAATTTTAGTGCAGATTACTTAAAAGAATATGTGAAAATAACTGATGAACAATACGGTAAAAACTTTAAAAATTATCTAAAAGCTAAAGATTATTTATTATCCATTGATGATGATGAAGAATTTAACAAACTTGCACATGCATTTAGTGAAGTAGATATTGATGAAGTTAATCCAAAAAATCTCATAAAAATACTATTAAAAGTATCACCTAAAGCTCTTCTAAAATTAGGAAAAATATTCTAATTTCACTTTTACCCCCACTTTTTTTATTTAATTAATGGAGATTAACATGAATAATACAAAAATTCCTTGTATAAGTGAATTATCATTAAATAGGCCTGAAGTAATACGATGGCAACAAAGAATGAAATTACTTGAACCATACAGTGATACAATCGTAGTATTACCCTGCAGTATGAAAAAACCTTATTCACAATCACAATCACATATGCTTTTTAAAAAATATACTAAAGGATTACAAGAGTTAATAGTTACTTCACCATTTGGTATATGTCCCAGAGAAATGGAAAGTACTTATCCAATACAATCTTATGATGCTTCAACAACAGGTGATTGGTCTGATGAAGAGATTAAAGCTTCAGCAACTTGTTTAAAAGATTATGTTGGAGACCATAAAGTAATAGCCCATGTTTCCGGAGGATATAAACAAGTTTGTGAAGAAGCACTGGAAAACGTTGTTTACACATGCCAAGATGATGATACCCGTTCCTATGAATCATTAGAAAATCTTAAACTTGAAGTGAAAAAAGCTGATAAAATTGCTAATAATAAACATAAAATTCATGATTTACGATCTATTGCAAGATATCAATTTAATACTAAAAAAGCAGATAAGTTAATTGATGAAAAAACCGTAGTTTCTGGAAGATTCAATAAACGAGTAATGATTAATAAAAAACAAATTGCCACATTACATTTTGATACTGGTTTATATACTCTAAATTTACCTGGTGGCGAAATACTTAAAGAACAAAAAATTAATAGAATATTCATTGATTTTGACCTTAAATCCAATACTTTATTTGCACCAGGAATCAATAAAGCTGACAAAAATATCATACCAAATGATGAAGTAGTTATTATAAAAGACGATGAAGTAGTTGGTGTAGGTAAATCAATGATGAGTGGTGAAGAACTAATCAACTCAGATAAAGGTATTGGCGTAAAGATTAGACATCAAATTAAATAAAAATTTAATCCTTATCTAATTTTTTTAAAGAAAAAGTATATAAAAAATAAGTTTAAAAATAATATTAATATTAAGAGGAGAATAAAAAATGGCAGAAGCAGAAATAAAACAACAAATTAATGATAAACTCGCACGTATAGCAGACCCTCATATGGGTGTTAGTATTGTAGAAATGGGTCTTATTAGAGGTGTAGAAGTTGATGAAGAAAATTCATCAGCCCATATTACAATATCACCAACTAACCCTGGATGTATGAGTATTGCAAATATTGCAATGGCTGCTAGATTAGAAACTGAAAAAGTTGATGGTATTGACAAAGCTGAAGTAACTGTTATTGATCATATGATGGCAGATACCATTAATGAAATGGTTAATAAAGA
>AUXO010916389.1_pt1 | contig 10772 bp, 8 predicted proteins | sample 768731 | NCBI WGS metagenome assembly AUXO01 (sample SAMN02715735, study PRJNA202380) | gut metagenome | biome: sheep rumen | host: Ovis aries | place: New Zealand: Palmerston North
TAATCCAGGTCCAGATTATTGGTACCGGTGGCTGTTTCGCAGACGAACTTCAGCTTTTCTGCCTGCCCTACACTGTACTCATTGATCACAACCTTGTTGGTGAGAACCACATCGGCATCCCTGGTCCTCTCCACGGTTTCTTCCGGGGTGGAGGAGGGGTAGGTGATGAATTCCCCCAGCTGTTCAAATCCTGACAGGTCGATATCTGATCCTATGGTGGCTGCATCTAAAAAAACGATCTTCATCTTATTTGCTTCCTTTCTTTCCATTTTCAAATCATTGAGAGCCATGATCGATCAGTCATGGTGTTAATTCTATTTTCCTGCAGGGAAGTTGTTCCGTCAAGTATCTTTTTATTTCTTTTTTTGAGTATTTGTGTATAATAGTAGAGTAGGTTAACTATCGGTAAGTAAGAAGAAAATGATATCGGGGTAATGGCATGAGATTAGATAAAAGACTGGGGAGATTTCTGGTAACATCCCTCACTGTTCTGGCAGTAAGTATGGCCATGGGAAGCCTTCCGGAGCATGTGGCTGCAAGGAGAGGCAGAATGACCAGCGTGAAGATTGGGGAGGACACTTTCCCCGGCAAATATTTCAGGGCATATATAGCTGATGAACTGGATACAGACAAGGACGGGGTATTGTCCCTCAAAGAGATTGAAAAGGTCACTTCCTTTACCTTTGACGGGGATTTTAAGGGAGAGGACTTCCGTGGTATTGAACATTTTATCAACCTGGAGAGTTTCTCTTTCGACGAGGAACACTGGAAGGAAGACACGGAGGGTTCTTCTTCTGTGCGGGTGAAAACACTGGATCTGTCCGGCAACCCGAAATTGAAAAAACTGGTTTTGACATCCTGCAAATTGACAGACATAGATCTCAGCAAGAACAGCAACCTGGAGACCCTCTATCTCTATGCCCCCCTTGAAAGGCTGGACCTGTCCGGTTTGTCTGAACTGGAAGATGTGAATCTGTCCGGAAAGATAAAAGAGCTGCAGCTGAGTGGTAATGAGGATCTGGAATCTCTGAAGGTCAAAGGCTATATAAATGAAATAAATCTGTCCGAGTGTGATAATCTTAAGAATCTCATTCTTAATAGTAAAAAATTAAAGACACTGGATCTGTCCGGCAATCCCGAACTGGAGACTATTGAATTGAAATGTTCCCTGGAAGAGTTAAAACTTGCAGACAGTGGGAATCCGAAGCAGATAAAAGTGGCGGGAAATAAACTGCATGCATTGAATATCCCGGGAAATAAACTGACAAGCCTCTCCTGTGAGAACAATCTTCTGGACGCCATCGATATCTCTAAGATGGAGAATCTGCAGGAACTGCTTTGCTACAACAATAATCTTTCTGAACTAAACGTCACAGGGAATCCAAAGCTGGAGAAACTCTATTGCGACGGTATGGCCCTGAAGGTGCTGGATATAAGCCGGAATACTCTGCTTAAAGAATTATCCTGCTGCGGGGATGAACTGGATTCTCTGGATCTTAGCCAGAATCCGGAGCTGACAAAACTTCTATGTTGTGGGAATCAGCTGTCAGCCCTGGTCCTGGATCAGAACATCAAACTGAACTATATGGACTGCAGCAATAATCTGCTGACAAAAATAGATGCAAGTAAACTTCCTGAACTTCAGCAACTCTACCTCAATGATAATGAGCTGGAAGAATTACTGATCGATGAAGAGGGAGCATTGGTAAATCTGGAGTGCGCAAGGAATAATCTGTCATCCCTCACAGGAGGAAAGTCTCTGATCTGTCTGAACTGTGAGGACAATAAGCTGACTGACTTGAAGCTGGATCATTCCCAGGAACTGACAGTCATTAACTATCTGAATAATCCGCGTCAGGATTTCGATCTGTCTGCGAATCAGAATCTGAAGATCGTGAACCAGAATCAACAGCAGTAGAGATATTACGATCATAGAAAGAGGACAAAAAGTATGAGTACTTTTTCAGAAATAAAATTACCGGATGAATGGAAAGACTGGGAACTGACGGATGAGATCGGTTCCGGTTCCTTCGGAACCGTATATAGGGCAGTCAACCGGGTTTCCGGACAGGAGTGTGCCATCAAGATCATTGAGATTCCAAAAGATGGCCTGATTCCCAGGAACATCATAGCAGAAATCGAAGAGAAGCTGAAAGGGGAAGCCTCAGATCAGAATGACTCCGGGAATCACGAGAAGAAGAGGGCCAAACTGAAGGAAAAATCCATGGGGATGGCCGGAGAGGAAGAGGCTTCTGATCTGCCTTCCGGTTTAAAAGGAGCGGAACTTCTCAAAGAGATCAGACGCCGGGAAGAGGAAGAAGAGAAGAAGAAGGATCAGATGGATACCGAGGTTCAGTCTTATCTCAGAAGTCTGGTGGAGGAGTGCCAGACCATTCTGGAAACCATGGCTTCTCTGGGAGAGAATCCCCACATCCTCAAGATTCATGATTCCATCATTCAGGAACACACAGAGGGAGTCGGTTTCGACATCTTTATCCGGACAGACCTGCTGACATCCTCCAAAGACCGTCTGGTTGCGGGAGAGCTCACAGAGATGGAAATCATAAAGCTGGGGCTGGATATCTGTGATGCCCTGACGGATTGTGAGAAGGCCGGTTTTATCCACTGGGATATCAAGCCGGAAAATATTCTGATGACAGAAGATGGAGAGTATGTCCTGAGTGACTTCGGACTTTCCAGGATTCTCAAGAAAACAGTGACTTCTCTGGGATCCAGCGGAACCCTTCGCTACACAGCACCGGAGATCTACAACGGCGGCAAGTGCTATCCAAATGTAGATCTATATTCTCTGGGAAGCCTCATGTATGTCCTGGAAAATAAAGATAAAGAACCTTTCCTGGATATGAAAAAACCTATTCTGTATTTCCAGGACAGAGATAAAGCCTTCCGGAAGAGGATGGAGGGAAGCGAACCTGTTCCTGAACCGGTAGAAGGATCCAAGGGACTTAAGAATATCATTCTCAGGTTATGTGCTTTTGATCCCAGAAGGAGATATCAGAAAGCAGAACAGTTGAAGGAAGATCTCCTGCAATTAAAGGATAACCGGTATGTTCCCAGAAATGTAAAGACAAACGGGGGACGAAGAAAAAAGGCTTCCTCCGGTTCCATGAAGAAAATCGCAGGACTGGCTTTGGCATGCCTGATTCTTGCCGGGGCTTATCTGGGTTGGTATCATTCCTTCCGTAAGGTCATCAATAAGGAAAGCTGTGGGGAAGGTCTCTATTGCACCTTGGATGGCAGTGGACATCTGACCATAGAAGGACAAGGAAGCCCTGATCCTAAAGAGTATCCCTGGAAAGATTATACGGATAAGGTTAAGAAAGTTAACATCAAAGATGGTGTGACAGAGGTTGCGGATGGCATGTTCCAAAACTGCAGCAATCTTCGCCGTGTCCATCTGGAGGATTCTGTCACCCGGATCGGAAAAGATTCTTTTTCCGGCTGTAGTTCACTTGCTGAAGTGGAGCTTCCGAAAAGTCTGGAATACATAAAACCCGGAGCATTCGCATCTACTCCATGGATGGACAGTCAGGAACAGCCCTATATCATCCTGGATGATGCCCTGCTCTATTATGACGCAGCCAAAGGCGGCCAGGAAGCAGTGATTCCGGAGAACACGGAAAAGATTGCTGCCTATGCCTTTGCGGATAATGAAGGCTTAACTTCCATTATTCTACCATCCGATCTTCAGTCCATCGATCAGGAGGCATTTTCCGGATGCCCGAATCTGGAAAATATTGATTTTTCAGGAAATACTAATATTTCCAGGGCAGATTTTCGCAAGATTGCCCGGGATACCGTATGGTATCTGGACAATTACGGGCCGGCTTCCCTTGCAAAAGATTTTGTAAATAATCTGAGAAGCCTTTGTGAAAGCGGACATCAGGAGATGCTTGCAGCTCATTATTCCAAACAGCTGTCCGGATATCATCCCGGAGAAATCGGAGATTATACTTCCGGAATCAAAGAAATAAACCCTGATTCCTTCCAATTGCAGGTAACGGATCAAGGTGGTCGGTATTTCTTATATAACTGTGGAACGGAAAATGAAGCAAAGGATAATATCGTCGTTTTCAAAGAGTATGGGGCATGGGTATATGCTTTCCAAAGGGATTTTGACAAGTATCTGAATCGATTGCTGATCGACGATTTAAACAAATGATAACAATAATCCGGATACCCTATGGTATCGTCGGTTAATCGGAGGAAAAAATATGAATCCTGAAAAAAACAAGGAGTGGTTTCTGCGGGGACTGCGCCATGGAATCCCTATCGCGGCAGGGTACTTTTCTGTGTCTTTTGCCCTGGGGATCAGTGCCAAGAAAGCAGGATTGAATGTATTTCAGGCAATGCTCACCAGCCTGTTATGCAACACTTCTTCAGGTGAGTACGCGGGCTTTACGGTGATTGCTTCCAACGCGTCCTATCTGACCATGGCGATCATCACACTCATCGTATGTGGGAGATATCTGCTGATGTCGGTTTCCCTGTCCCAGAAGCTTCCGGAAGGGACCGGTTTAAAACACAGACTGATGGTAGGTTTCTGGATCACGGATGAGATCTATGGAGCATCCTCCACGGTGCCCGGGAAACTGAATCCGTTTTATAATTATGGCCTGGCCATCTGCTCCCTTAGTTTCTGGGTGCTGGGGACGGGACTTGGAGTTGCTGCAGGAAATGTGCTGCCGGCCAATATTGTCAGTGCTTTGAGTGTATTATTATACGGCATGTTTCTGGCTATCATCATTCCACCTGCCCGTGGGAACCGGGTGATCGGAGGTCTGGTGCTCATTTCTATGGCGGTAAGTTTTGCCTGTGCAAAGCTTCCTTACATCTCGAATCTGACGGAAGGAACCCGCATCATCATTCTTACTATCGTCATAGCTCTGGCGGCATCCATCCTTTTCCCCATCAAAGATGAGGATATGGATACTTATACGGAAGACGGAGGAGAGAATCATGAAGCATAATGTATATATTTATATCTTTATCATGTTTGGCGTTTCATTTCTTCTGAGAGTCCTGCCGCTCACTTTGATCCGCAGAAAGATCAGGAACCGGACGATCCAATCCTTCTTGTACTATGTACCTTATGTGACTCTGGCAGTAATGACATTTCCTGCGATCATGGAGGCTACACAAGTACCTCTGGCAGGTCTTCTTGCCCTGGCGGGGGGAATCGTGGCTGCCTGGTTTGGATTCGGACTTTTTCCGACAGCGGTGGTCTGCAGTGTCATCGTATTCGTAGTTGAGATGGTTTTATAAATTTTGATAAAAATAACAGCGCAGAAATCGATGGTTTCTGCGCTGTTTTTGCCTCTTATTACTATCAAGCAGATGGAATCTCGTCCAGCTCGAAATCTCTCAGCTCCAAGAGGGAGAGGTCAGCATCCGGTTCCGCCACCAGTCTGCGGGACTGATTGAGGATGGCTTCCTCCACCTTATTCCGCACCAGTCTGCCGTTGCCGGCTGTGTCGGAATGGAAGGCCTGCACTTCATTGTAATAGGCCAGAAGAGTATCTTCTGCCTGTGGATCCAGAACATATCCTTTGGATTTTACGGTAATCTTTGTGATGTCCAGCAATTCCTGTCCGGTGTAATCCGGGAATTCGATGATGTTGGGGAACCTGCTCTTAAGGCCAGAATTGGCTGTCAGGAAGACTGCCATCTCTTTGGAATAACCTGCCAGGATCACGATAAGATTATCCCGGTTATCCTCCATACCTTTCACCAGAGTATCGATGGCCTCCAGACCGAATGAGTCGTCCTTGCCACGATAGAGAGAATAAGCCTCATCGATGAAGAGGACACCACCGATGGCGCTTTTTATCACCTGCTGTACCAAAGGTGCGGTGTGACCCACATAACGACCCACAAGGTCAGCGCGGGATACTTCCACCAGCTGTCCTCCGGTAAGGACACCGATGGCTTTAAGATAGCGGCTGATAATCCGGGCGATGGTTGTCTTGCCGGTGCCGGGATTGCCTGTGAAGATCATGTGCTTGGATACTTCGGAAGCTTTGAGGCCGGCTTCACTTCTTCTGCGGTTGGTACGGTAGTATTCCTCCAGGGAGAAAATGTATTCTTTTACCTTGGTAAGGCCTACAATGTTGTCCATCTCTGCTTTTACCAGATCCAGATCACCGGTATAAGCAGCCGGAAGGTTATCCATGAGTCCGATGGCCTGATCACCAATCCGGGCAGACATCTTCTGGTCCTCGATGCTGATGACGACTTCGGTATCCGGAGGGTAATCCCCCTCCAGTTTGATGGTTGCCAGGCTTTTTCCCAACCGGTCAAAGAAGGAGAGAAGTCCCTTGGTTCCGGCATTCTTTCCTGTGGAAGCTACGGCTGCCGACAGGATAGATTCTTCTTCAGCGGTAATCTTGAAAGACAGCTGATCCCGTGCTTTGTCCACCAGTTCCTTCCAACGGATCTCTGCAATTTTTCTCCAGCTTTCTTCCGTCAGCTTCTCGGAGGTACAGACATCCCCGATGGCATTTACAAAAGGTGCTCCGAATACGTTTGCCAATTCATCCACACCTTTACTGCTTAAGAAGACCAGGTATTTCCCGTTGGCATTGAATGTTCCCACGGTCTCTGTGGTAAAAGCATTCGTTACATTGACCAGTTGCCCCTTCTGAAGGGAATAGCGATCCTGAAGATAGCATTCCCCTTTGGTTACCAGGTCATTGATATAGGTCAGATAAGAGATATGGCATGCATTATAGTTTTCAAAGAGGATGATCCTGGCCTTGGAAGAGAGGGCGGCGTAGAGATCCTGAAGAAATACATTGTCTTTTCCGGACATGTTATATCTGGAAAGATCCAGGGTATAGATATCAGGACTGCTTAAAAGATCGCGGTCTGCCAGTTCTTTGGCCATGGTCTTTAATGCATGATGTCTGCCGGACCCTGCAGGACCGGTGATGAAAATGGTATTTCTGGCGTGGTTTCCCTCCACCGGGATGATGAAAGGACGTTTGAATGCCACCGCCATCTTCTTAAGAAAGGCAGACTGTCCGAATACAAGCTGGGAGACGGCTTCCTCCACTCCCTCAAAAGCCTCGGGACCGGCGCCTGCTTTTTCCGGGTTCTTTTTCTGAATATCCAGACCAAAATCCTGTTTCAGGTGGAGATTCAGGTCCGCGAGATCCTTGGCCGTATGGTCACAGAGTTCCTGCATATCCTCTTTATTTTTTTTCTCTTTTAATTTCTCTAATTCCGAGTTGATGCTTTGACTCATTTTCTGATTGATCTGGCTCAGCTTCTCCAGATCGGCAGAAAGTTTTTTGTTGGAATCCAGTTTCCTGCCGGTGGTCTCCTGAAGCACATCCAAGAAGGGACGCCCGCTTTTTTTGGCCTTCTTCTGGGCCTGATCAATCTCTTCCACCGAATACTGCGATTGCTTCTTGGATAAGACATCCATTAAATCCATAAAATCATCCATATTATTCACCATGCTTCCTACATGCAAAGATTTTGAATCGCTTCCGCAAAGATTTTCGTTGCCAGCACGATATTGTCGATATCGAAAAATTCATCTGCCCCGTGCATCCTGGTATCGATCCCGGGCATCACTGCGCCGAAGGCAACCCCGTTTTTGATGTTATGGACATAGGTTCCGCCGCCGATGGCGAGACATTCTCCTTTTAAACCGGTGACATTTTCATAGCTTTTTAACAATGTCTTTACAAACGGACTGTCCGAAGATACCACATGGGGTGGGATCATGGAGAAGTCCAGGCAGTCAAAACCGGCTGCTTCGATCACCTTTATGGCGGCATCCTGACAGTTTTCTTTGTTGGCCATGACCGGAGTTCTCGAGTCAAATTTGAATTCCATGGAAACCGGATCCATATGGAAGAGATCCAATGTACAGGTCAGATCATGGGATTCGGCATCTGACATCTTAATCCCGATTCCGGATCCATCGGTAACCCCGTAGGGGAAGAGGTCTGTAATCTTTGTGAGATAGGACAATGCTTCCGAAGGGGCGAGGGGGAGTCTGGCGGCAAGAAGGATGGCGGCAAGACCGGCATTTTTTCCCATTTCAGGGGTTGATGCATGGGCCGAAGCTCCAACCACCGTGATCTCATCCTGGCCGGTGATCTGACAGGTCACCTGGCAGCTCTCCTGAATCTCTTTCATGGCTTTTTCCACTTCTTTGGAAGTAAGGTCCAGCCCCTCAAATCGAAGGATTGCTTTCTGGGGAACCGCATTCACTACAAGTCCGGCATCCAGGGAAAGTATCCTGGGAAGGCTTTTATCTTCTTCCAATGTCTTGGATATGGTACCGTGGAACATTCCCTTTTCTATATTGATCAATGGGAAGTCCCCGTCCGGGGAGAAGGTCATCTCTGCTTCCGGCTCTATCCCATAATAGTATCGGATGTCGCTGGAACCACACTCCTCGTCAGCGCCCATGATAAGGCGGACTCCTTTTGTGAGAGGAACTCCGTTCTCTTTTAATGCACGCATGGCATAGAGGGCACAAAGAAGGGGACCTTTATCGTCACTGGTACCTCTTCCATAGAGACGTCCGTCCTTCTGGATAATCTCAAAAGGTTCTGTCACAGTCCATCCTTCTCCGGCAGGCACGACATCAGTGTGGGCCAGGATATCCAGGCACCTGGGGAGAGAGGGATCATAGTCCGCAGCCCCTACATAATTTTCATAATTTCTGGTAGGGAAACCATATTGTTCTGCTATGTCTAAGGCCAGATTCAATGACCGGTAGGGACCGTCACCGTAAGGCTTTCCTTCTTCTGCTTCCCCTTTTACGGAAGGGATGGAACATAATCGTTTAATATCATCCAGCAATTCCTGGGTGTGGGTATCAATCCATTCATTTACTAATTGATTCATAAGGTATCATTGACCTCCATTCTTATTAGATAGGTTCCCCGGTTTCGGGACCTTTTGTCCCATTTTACCACAAGAAAAGAAAAACCACCATACATAAGTATGATGGTTCTATGCTGTCATAGGAAGGGGATCACCAGTCCACGTAGATGTCGATGGTTCCGTAGGGACAGCCGGTATCATAGATCTTGGCAGGTCCGAGGGAAGTAAGGACCACGTCATAGCGGTCTTTAAAGGAGCTGTCTGCAGCAGCACAGATAAATCCCTCTCCGTCACGGATGGTTCCGTCGTCCGCCACATGTCGGCCCGGAATCCACAGTCCGGTTCCGGGAAGGCTGTTCTGGGAATAGAAGGTTTCCCTGTGATCGTCAAAATATGTCACACCGTCAAAGGAGTTCAGCCTGGAAACTCCTACGTCGTAATAGTCCGAATACTCCAGTTCAAAGGTCCCGTAACCATCGAAAGTCACCGTAGGTTTGGGTTCGAAAGCCTTTACCTTGACTTTAAAGGACTCACCGTTGTAGTAGCAGGTAAGCTTATTGGTGCCTTCCTTGGGATGACGGATCTTCTTGGAAGTGATCTGTTTCTTCTTCGCTTTGACGGAAGTTCCATCCGAATAATGGATGATCAGGTCCAGTTTATCCGAAGTGAGGGCCTTCTCCGTAGATACCTTATCTTTTGTGGTGATGGAATCTACCGTGATCAGCGGGAATTCTTCCTGATAGATATCGTTGGTACCTGCGGCAGTAATCTTTATGGTATCCGTCTGATCATTTTTTTCGTAACTGACATTCAACTGGTTTTCGGGGACGGTCTCCATGCTTCCGTCACCATAGTAGATGATCTCGGATACATCCGGTGTGTATTGTCCCATACGGTCTTCATAACAAACCGTATTATACACGATATCGGAGGAGACCACCGGGATGACATCCAGATTCACTTCGGCAGACATCTTTGCATCTTCAGTAGTAACCTGAATCTCTCCGTCTTCTTCAATAAATTCAGTATCTATACTATAGTCCGTCACCTCTTTCACCCTGCCAAGCCTGGAGGTAGTATATACATTGAACTCTTCCTCAGTGACGGGATCATTCTCATACACGGAATGATCAGGCGTATAAGTGGCATGAAGTTCCGTCGGGATAAAATAGGCGGCAAGAAAAACTCCAAGGACGACAGCAGATACGATACTGATGCATATTCTTTTCATCCTTTTCTTATCCATAATGTACTTCTTTCTTATTCTTTCTCTTTGGTTTGAACTGTAAAAATATATACCTCAAGAATAGAGGTGAAATTATTTTAACATATATTAAATAAAATGTCATGTTTTGTAATAAAAATGTAATAAATTATTTAAGACTATTTAATGGATATAATTGCATGAAACAATGGTATCTGTCACATTTGTATTTGATGATTATAGCTGAATAAGGTATAATTATAAACTGAAAATGATTTCTGCATATGCTTCATTACACAAGATATGATAATCAGGATAAATAAAAACCACAAGATGCTGAGAAATGAATCATTTTTCATTGATAAATATTTATGGATTTGATATAATATAACATGGGAAGATTTATATCCCCTATCACATGATAAAACATATGGGATATAGGGCAGAAATATCTGTATTTTATATCCCCAAGAGTAAAAAGTAGAAGGAGAAGTATGAAGAATGGGTTTATTTGGTAATAAAGACAAAGACATTCAGAATGCAGAATACGAAGAGATCTCAGAAGTGAGTGAACCGGTTGCTGCTTCATCAGAAGCCAATAATCCGGAAACCGCCACAGGCGGGGATGCTCCGGCAGTATCATCGGAAGATACCGCTTCAAGTTACAACTATGGGACGGACGAAAGTGTGACATACACAC
>AUXO017414733.1_pt1 | contig 10771 bp, 6 predicted proteins | sample 768731 | NCBI WGS metagenome assembly AUXO01 (sample SAMN02715735, study PRJNA202380) | gut metagenome | biome: sheep rumen | host: Ovis aries | place: New Zealand: Palmerston North
GGGCTGTTTTGCTGTGGTGATCGCAGGGGTAGTGGCAGCAGGTTTTGGTGCGGTTTCTGTGTCGTCTGAACCAAACGATGAAAAACCTATCCCTGCACACAGAGCTATTGCCGCCGCCGCAGTTGTTACAGCAGCGATCTTCCCTGTGGAGTGCTTTATCCTTGCGCCGGGATTTGCCGGGGTCCTTTCGCCGTTAAGCAGGCCTTCCAAAGCCGAGCTGTCGGCGTGGATATCTGTGATATATTCTTTATACATCTGTTCTGCACTTGTTTGTTTGTTCATCATAATTCCTCCTTTTCATAGGCTTTCTGAAGCAGCTTTTTTCCCCTTCTTATGAGAGAGCCGGTGGTGTTTACACCTTTGCCGATGATCTTTGCGGTGTCTGCAATAGTTCGTCCTTCGCCTATATGCAGCATAAGAGGTATGCGGTATTTTTCCGGCAGACAAAGCATCGCCCTTGCCGCTGCACGGCGTGCAAGCACAAGGCTGTCGGTCTGTCCGTCCGCCATCTGCTCGTCAAAGGGGTCGGTGCATTTTCTGTGAGATGATTTCAAAAGATTTTTTGCTGTATTTACCGTGGCCCGAATGAGCCAGGGAAGCACCTTCTCGTCAGGCATATCCTCCTGAGAAAGCAGCCGTAAAAAAGCTTCTTCAGCACAGTCCTGTGCGCTGTGCATATCGCCGGTGTAATGCCATGCAGCACGAACGGCTGTATCGGCGTAACGCTCGTACGCCTGGGCTACACGCTGTTTATCCATTGTGCTTTCTCCTTTCTTGAACCCGGTTCACTATATATACAACTCACAGGGCAGAATTTGTGCATATGAAAAGCAAAAAATTTAAAAGACCGAAAAATCAGCGGCGGCAATTCATCCTTTTTCGGTCTTTATATCATTTCGGTATTTGTAATATTCGTTCACAAGGCTGCGAAGCCCAAGAGATTTCAGATGTTCATAGCTTATCTTGTAGTTGCCTTTGTAATGCCGTCCGGTGTATGTATAACGGATATATTTAACAAGATATCTGTCTATTTCTTCAAGTCCTTTGTGGGTGGTGATAACAGGGAAGAACCAGCGGCTCCAGGTAAAATCCTTTTCGTCAGCAGGAGCAAAGAATTTGCGGTCAAATGTCCTTATAAGGTTTTTTGCCGCCTTGTCATCAGCTGTGCCTTGCCTGCATTTGCGGCGGTATATGGCTGCGGCTTTGCGCTTTATCTTGGCTTTCATTTTATCTATTGATGCCTGCGAAAGGTCTATTTCACCATTGTGATATTTAAACCCGAGAAATTCCCACGGATCCCCCGGAGGGGTGAGTGAAAACTTATTGTTGTTAAGTGTCAGCCCCTTGTTTTCAATATGCTGCTTTATTATCTGGTAGTATTGCATTGCAAGACTACGGCTGGGGGCAAAAATAAGTATATCGTCGGAATATCTGAAATAGGGTACGCCCATTTTTTCAAAAAGCCTGTCCAGGTCGGTAAGGTAGAGGTTGGCGCAAAATGCCGACAAGGGCATACCTGCCATTGCGCCTCGGTCCTCGGTTATCCTGTGTCCGTCGCTCAGGGACACGTCGGCAGTGAAAAATTGTGTGAGAAAATCCAAAAGCCGTGGGTCGTCGGTTATGACCCTTTCAAACTCCTTCACCAGCTTTTTTGACGGCATGGAGTTAAAGTAGTTGTGGATATCCAGCTTCATCACCCAGCAGCTGTTTTTATTTTTCAGTCCCATAATGTCTTGCATTGCCTTTTTGGCAGTTATCCCTTTGCGGAAGGAATAACAGCTCTTGCAAAATGCCCCGTCATATTTATACAAAAGGTACGTAAGAAGCTTGAGCACCCTGGTCTGCTGCGGCGGGAACATATATATCACACGCTTTTTTTGCGTTCCGCTTTTGTTTATAGTCTTTTTTTCAGGGGGCGAAAAGCAAAGGTCTTTTGCGGTGGGAAGATAAAGCTCACATCTGATATACTCCTCCAGCTCCTTTTGTCTGCGTGGAGAAATATGTCCGTGAGAGATCTTGTACTGTTTATATTCCTCCCACGTCTGTGCGTCATAAAGACTGTCGAGCAAGGACACTGTGCCACCTCCCTTTGGAAAAAATAAAAAGAAGAAGAGAATATGCTTTCAATTAAGCATCGCTTAATGTACCGGGTTGAACGTGCATCGGCTGTCTGCAAAGCCTTTTGAACGAGGCACGCTTTGCCTTTCGCAGACGCAGCAAACGCTGCTTTCTCTTCTTCTTATTTACCGTTTTATTGTAGCACACAAAAAGTACCCTGTCAATAGGGCCTTGTGTTTTCACCGCCGGCTCATGCCGGACGGGTCAAAGCAAATAAAGAGCCTGCCCCATACCTGCCGGTGAGTACAATGACTAACGCCGCAGCGCTTGACTATGGCGGTGAAATGGTGTATAATACTAAAAGTGTCACTGTTTTGTGGCAAATTTCAAAAGGAGGAATGGAAAAATGCCTAAGAAAACATATTATATTACTACGGCTATCGCATATACTTCAAAGAAGCCGCACATAGGCAATACCTACGAAGTAGTCTTTACAGATGCTATTGCGAGGTTCAAGCGAATGCAGGGCTACGATGTTTTCTTCCTTACGGGAACTGACGAGCACGGTCAGAAGATCGAAGAGCTTGCTGAGGCTGAGGGAATAACTCCGAAGGAACACGTTGATAAGGTGGCAGGGGAGATAAGAGAGATCTGTGACCTTATGAATACATCGTACGACAAGTTTATAAGGACCACCGATGAATATCACGAAAAGGCTGTACAGAAGATATTTAAAAAGCTGTATGATCAGGGCGATATTTATAAGTCGGAGTATGAGGGTATGTACTGTACCCCCTGTGAGAGCTTCTGGACACAGAGCCAGCTGGTGGACGGCAAGTGCCCCGACTGCGGACGTGAGGTAAAGCCTGCAAAGGAAGAGGCATATTTTCTCAAGCTTTCCAAGTATCAGAAACAGCTTGAAAAATATGTCCTTGAAGACAACCCGGATTTTATATATCCTGAATCCAGAAAGAAAGAGATGTATAACAATTTCATCAAACCGGGCATACAGGATCTTTGCGTTTCAAGGACAACTGTAAAGTGGGGAATACCTGTTACCTTTGATGACAAGCACGTTATCTATATCTGGATAGACGCCCTTTCAAACTATATCACAGCCCTTGGGTATGATCCCGACGGACCGGGAGAGCTTTATAAAAAATACTGGCCTGCTGACTGTCACGTTATCGGCAAGGATATAATGAGGTTCCATACGATCTACTGGCCAATAATCCTTATGGCGCTGGGTGAACCGCTGCCTAAAAAGGTGTTCGGACACCAGTGGATGCTTTTCGGCACAGAAAAGATGTCAAAGTCAAGGGGAAATGTTATCTACGCCGAGGATGTTGTAAAAGAATTCGGCGTTGACGGAGCAAGGTATTATCTGCTTTCGGAGATGCCATACAGCTCCGACGGCTCGGTAACTTATGAATCCCTTATTGAAAGATATAATACCGACCTTGCCAACACTCTGGGAAATCTTGTGAACAGAACTGTGGCAATGCAGAAAAAATACTTTGGCGGTAAAATAATGCCTCCTTGTGCAAAGCAGCCTCTTGACGATGAGGTGATAAGCAAGTGTGAGCAGACACCTAAAAAAGTTGAGAAGCTCCTTGATGAGTACAGAATGGCAGAGACTATGGATACCATCATGGCTCTTGCAAAGCGAGCTAACAAGTATATCGACGAAACAGAGCCGTGGGTGCTGGGCAAGGACGAAACGCAGAAAGAACGCCTTGCAACAGTGCTGTATGTGCTGCTTGAAACGATAAGATATCTGGGCGTGCTGTTAAAGCCGTTCCTCCCGGAGACCAGCGAAAAGATACTGCAGCAGATAAACTGCGACATCGACACCTGGGAAAGCCTTGAAAGCTTCGGCAGACTGCCTGTGGGCATTACGGTAAACGATCCTGTTCCGCTGTTTGCAAGAATAGACGGTACAAAGCTGCTGGAGGAGATAAATCAGCGCATCGAGGAAGCTAAAAAGGCAGCCGGAGAAACAGATGAGCCTGAATTTGATGCGCCTGCGCTTTTGGATGAGATAACCATAGACGATTTTTCCAAGGTCGATCTGCGTGTTGCACTTGTAAAGAGCGCCGAAAAGGTGAAAAAGGCAAAGAAACTCCTTTGTTTGCAGCTTGACGACGGAATGGGAGGCAGACAGGTAGTTTCCGGCATAGCTCAGTGGTATGCCCCCGAGGACCTTGTGGGTAAGAAGGTCATTATCGTTGCAAACCTTAAACCTGCAACCCTGTGCGGCGTTGAATCCCAGGGTATGATCTGTGCAGCAGATGCACCCGACGGCTCGGCAAAGGTCATCTTCCCTGACCAGTCGCTTCCTTGCGGTGCAAAGATAAGATAAGCTGTTCAGAAGATGCTGGGGTGTGCACCCAAGCGCACTCCTGCATCTTGATATGTGCCTGTAGCTCAGTTGGATAGAGCGTCAGACTCCGACTCTGAAGGTCGTGCGTTCGAATCGCATCAGGCACGTTTTATCGCCTCACGGCAAATTGCTGTGGGGCGAAATTTGGGTAAAAATGGGGTGATGCAGCGGTGTATCTGAAAAAGGGTCTTATAACTGCACTGCGTATTAAAAACATTCTGCTGCTGCTATTTTGCGCATTTGAGTTCGTTCTCAGCACCACATATATAATCTCCGAGTTTTCTACATACAGCGATAGACCCGAGTATGCCTGGGGTGCAGTGTCAATGAAAAGCGCAATAGTAATGACCTGCGTGGCTGTGGTGCTGCTGATAGCTGCGCTTTTGTCTATAAAACACGTTGGCAACGCCGTTTTCTATTCCAGCTTTTTAGAGGGCGATCTTGACGGATTTACCACCTATGCGGATCTGTCCCAGGTAATGGGTAAAAGTCAGGCTGCTGTTCGCAGACAAATGCATATCTACCGTGTGCTGTATATGAAAAACTTTAGCTTTGTCCAAAACGGCGGCGAGGAAATTATTGAACTGTACAGCAAAAAATGTCTGTGCGAGTGCCGCAGCTGCGGTGCACACATAGAAAAAAGAGTTTTCTTTACCGGCACCTGTCCGTATTGCCATAGCAGCGACCTGCACGCAAAGGTGCTTTCCGACGACCACTTTTACAGCGTTTCCAACCGGCTCGGCTCGGGAAGCGGCAGACCCGATTTTTATAAATCTTCCACAACAGGTCTAAGAAAAGTTCTGTACCTTGTTCTTTCCGTAATAGGGCTTTCGCTGGGAGTTATTCTTCTTATGTATACACTCAGTCAGGTAAGCCATTATTTTGATGAGGGGTATCAGAAAAAAATGCTCCTGGATCCATCTAACCATCTGTTTTCATATAAGCTGATAAAGGATCATATCCGTGACGGTATAATCTACGGCGGAGCGTTTGCACTTGTACTTTTACCCTTGGGTCTGCTGCGTTTCAGAAAGACTATGGCGCTGTTTTCGGCTTCCGATTGGGCAAATTATTTTTCACGCTCCACCAAGCCGTTTGTCAATGCAAATACCCTGCCTGATCTGGGCTTTGCGTCAAGCGGAAAAAGCAAGCTCAAGCGGATCAGATATGCAATAAAGAACGGCTATCTCAAAAACTGCACCCTTGAGGTGCATGACGGGCAGCTTGTTGTTGCGCTTGCAAAAATGGTCGTTAAGGACAGATGTCTGTCCTGCGGCGCACCGCTTACAGGTGTTGTGGATGAAAACGCAAGGTGCAGCTACTGCGGAAATCTTATTATGGGCGTGCTTGAAAAAAGATAAGCAACGCTGCCGTTTTATGTTGGACTTTTTCAGGATAACAAGGCAGGGAGTTGGTTGAATATGATAAGAGAAATATCGGAAAAAGACTTTGACGGCCTGTTAAGGCTTTATATGCAGCTTCACGATAATCCGCTCCCGGAAAAGGACGACAGAGTTTTTGGAGTCTGGAAAGACATACTGAATGATAAAAACCACCATATTATCGTGGCTGAAGAAAACGGCGTTATAGTATCTTCCTGTGTGTGCGTTATTATCCCGAACCTGACACGGGGACAGCGGCCGTACGCTTTTATTGAAAATGTGATAACCGATATGGAGCATAGAAAAAAGGGCTTTGCAACAGCTTGCCTGAATTATGCAATACAGGTCGCAGTGAATGAGAATTGCTATAAGATGATGCTGCTGACAGGCTCCAAAGAAAGGTCTACACTTGATTTTTACGAACGAGCAGGGTATAATCAAAACGACAAAACGGCTTTTATACAATGGCTGTAAAGAAAAATGAAAGAGTGCTGTGTGGTGATGCTTCACGGCACTTTGATTTATTTTATAAAAATCCTGAAAAAAGCTTGACAAACTCAGATAGAAGTGATATAATAATTAAGCTGACTACATCAGCAGAATATATGCGGCAGTGCTGGAACTGGCAGACAGGCACGTTTGAGGGGCGTGTGTTTTACGACGTACGGGTTCAAGTCCCGTTTGCCGCATAAATGAAAAGCTCGCAAACACGTTGTTTGCGAGTTCTTTTTTTGCCCAAAAGTGTGTTTTGGTCTTTGTTTGGTCTTTATTTTCACCAAACGATACAAAACGATACGATAGATTATGCAGTATCTGCGCCGTTTGCGCCTGTGACACTCTTGTGTCACTTTGGTCTTTATTTCGCTGTCAACTAAATATGTATGAAAAAAGCCCTGCTCGCCGAGCAGGGCTTTGGTGTATTTATCAACTATACCTTACCATTGTGGATGATGTAGTTGAGCTTATGTGCAGTAAAGAATAGTATTATTTGTTTTGATGTTGAGTTTTTCCTAAATATGTGGTAAAATATTATATATAGGTAACAATCAAATTTATACTATGCTTTTGTTAAGGGGATGATTCAATGAATAAAGAATCGATAATGCCATATATTGAAGACATTGCACATCGGTTAAGTGATCCGTATAAGTATGGTGCGGTGTCATTAATGGTAGGTGCTGGTTTTTCAAAAAATGCTGATTGTATTGATGATACCAAAACTACCCCTCCAAATTGGCGTGAACTTGCAGAAGATATGTTTAAGTCAGTTGATCCAATCAACTCATTAGATAAAATGAAGGTAGCTGCAACATGTTCAGGGAGAAACATCCTTTCTTTAGCTGAAAAATACGAAGTTATGTTTGATCGCTCGTCGTTGAATTCGCTGATTGAACATTCGATATCTGATGAATCGTTTGTTCCTGGTAAACTACATAAGGATTTGATGAGCTTTAATTGGAATGATGTTTTTACAACAAATTATGACACATTGCTTGAACGGACAACTAGTTTGGTATATTCAAAAAACAACTATAAGGTCGTTTACTCAGTCAAGGACCTTCCTGGTAGTGTTCGCCCAAGAATAATAAAATTACATGGATCGATAGGACAATCTTCTAATTACATTATTACAGAAGAAGACTATAGGACATATCCGATTCAATTTGCTCCATTTGTTAATACTGTTCAACAGGCAATGATTGAAACCAGACTATGTTTATTAGGCTTTTCTGGTGATGATCCTAATTTTTTAAGCTGGGTAGGATGGCTTAGAGACAATTTAGAGAATGACTGCTTATCGATTTATTTGTGTGGAGTTTTTAATACGCTATCAGAAGCAGACAAAAAGTTAATTCAAAGACGAGGAATAACTATAGTCGATTTATCAAAACTAGTTAGAAGCGATTCTCAAGATCCATATTTCGATTCATTTAATTCTTTTTTCGATCAAATAAAGTCAATAATAAAACAGGAAAGATGTTCAGCCATTGATGAAATATCAAAGTTGAAAAATGAAATGCGTTCAGGTTTTAATGGAAGGGAGCCACAAGATTATAATAAAAGAGTTTTAGATTTAGCTGAAAAATCGACAAGGCATATTTCTAAATATGTTTGTCTCCCTAACGATGAATCTGTAAAAATATCAGAGTTCTTTTATGATGAGCTAAAGCGTTTGACAAAATGTAAGGATAGTATTATCCACAAAGATATTATTGAAAAAATATGTTATATACTATATCATTGCCATAAAACTCTCTATGATTCAGAAGCAGAGATAATTGACAAAATACTTATTAGCTCTAATATTTTGTATAACTATATGGCAATCTATTTATTGCAAATGTATAGGGTAGATGGTAAATATGAGGAGTATTCTAGAATAAAGAAAATAATAGAGGAAAAACTTGATGGTATTGAGGACGTAATAAAGAATGAGTATTATCTCGATTTTGCAAAATACTATTTGTCGCTTTTTGAAGTTAATCAAGCCGTAAGATTCATAAAAAAAATATCTGAAACATCAAATGAAGTACAACAGATCAAAAAAGCTAGTTTGCTAATAGAGGTTAATAAAGCGACTGAAGCTGTTGAAATACTGAAACGAATAAAATCAACAATAATGCAAAAAAAGTACTCGGAAACCAAGATTTCGTCATTGTTAGGATATATTAACTTGGTATATAGAGCAGCTGCTATTGTGATGCCAGACAGTGAGTTCTCAGATGATGAGTATAATGCGAGTAGGTATAATTGTCGGATTATCCTTATTAAAATGCAGGAAGAGTTAATAAAAACTGCTTTTGAAGAGGAGATAAAAGAGTCGAAAAAAAGTATAACATTTAGACCGAATACAAAACGAACAACAATTACTTATGGAAAGCAGATTGGAGATGATACACGAGATATTTCTTTCAATTATGTTTTACTAAATGACCTTTTATGTTTGTGTCAATACAGTGATCATAAAGATGCCTATACTACTGCGGTTAATCAGATAGTTCCAACATCGCCTTGCCCACTATGGAAATGGTATAGGGTTTTTATGATGGCGGATTTAAAGTCATATGAATACTATTTTAACAGAGTACTAATATATAAGACTGAATCAAAATGGACTATTCAATTCTATGACAGAATTATTGCTTTGATTGAAGAACAATTGCAAAATAATTATTATATTTTAAGAAATATAGATTTTAGACTCTTGTTTGATATTGCTTCTCGTCTTTCTGTTGTTGTTGATAGTGATAGGATAATAAGACTATTAGAGAGCCTTTTTTTATTTCTTGAAAAGCATTCCGAATTCCCTGAATCAAGTAATATATTAAGCAATACTATGCAAGACCTAAGAGCTAGCGTAGATGATAAGGTATTAAAATATATTATTTCTTATGATGATGAAATAATAAAAAAGTATAAGATATTAACGCATCTTTATTCAAGTAGGAATTCACTGAACAATTATAGAATAGGAACAGATAAGATATGTCGCTATCTTGACTCAGAAAATGAAGATAATAGAAACTATGGAGTAGAACTGTATCAATTGTTTAAGGACAATATTAGTCCTACAGATTCGAAGAAGATTAAACATAGTTTGTGGGCTCAGGTTGATAACTATGGGTTCCCGTTAAACAACAATTACATTCCAACTGCATGGTTGGATGAAAAAAAGAAAGGATTGAAAGGAAGCTATAAACAATATATTCTAAATCCACAAATCACGCATGAGGTTCAAGGGAAAGGTCATTTTGTTTTTCTCGGAGATCCATGTAGAGAAATTGTGTCATATTATTATGTGTTATCAGAATTAACAAAAAGTGCCAGTGCAATAAAAATCACTACCGAAGAAGTATTAGCATTAATTAATTATTTTAAAGATTACATAGACAAAGAAAAGGATATATTACTAAGTCCAAACTTCTTTTCTAAGGAATCAATAAAGACTAAGTTTTCATATTTGTTGGCGGTTGTTTACATATTATTATGGTATGCAATTAAACACAAAAAAATCAACTATATAATAGAGAAAAGTATAAATGAAATAATAAAAATATGTGATAGTGTTAAACTAGATAGCTATGAGCTTAAATCTTTAATCGAGAACGATGAATACAAAAAGGTTCTGGATCATTATGAGTTGCATTTCTATCAGCAAGACATAAAGGATGTATTTTTGCCGTATATGAATATTTGTATGAGATTAACCGATATGAAACAGGTTTCTCTGGAAGTTAGTGAGAGAACAATTGATTTCTTCAATAGAATATCATATATAGATGTTACTCACAGTTGCAAGTGCTTCTTGAATGCAGGCTCTATATTTAATTGTTTGCCCAAAGACATTAAGGTATTACAACAGATTGCTGAAATACTAGAGAGGTGTTATGATAGATATTCTGCTATTATAATAAATGAAATTGATTATAGGAGAATGAAGTCATGCCTTGATGGAATGTATAATGTATCAACTTGTACATATAATGTCTTCCAAAGTGTTAAGGGGCATAATAATTTAGAAAAACTATTCTATACAATTATTGCTAAGTTTAAAAATAACAAGTTAAATGAAATCAGATTACTCTGGCAAGAATAGTGATTGATTATATCTTTGTAATAATAGCCATATAAATATTCTATTTTATGTTTTTAATTATTATAATAAAAAGCCTGAAAGCGCTTGTCGCTCTCAGTCTTTTGCTATGCTTGCCTAACTGCTCTCCAGCAGCTCTGCCACGGCGTTTGTCGCACGCTGTTTGCTTTGTGCGAAGTAGTGGCTGTATGTTGACATAGTGGTTATCGGCGTTGAGTGCCCAAGCGTTGCGGCTACGGTTGTCGGGTCGATGCCAGCCTCGATCTCTATTGATGCGAACAGGTGCCTGAATGTGTGTATGCCGTAGAATGGGAAGTTGTTTCGCTCACATTCCCTCATCAGCCAGGTGTACGG
>AUXO016373277.1_pt1 | contig 10770 bp, 6 predicted proteins | sample 768731 | NCBI WGS metagenome assembly AUXO01 (sample SAMN02715735, study PRJNA202380) | gut metagenome | biome: sheep rumen | host: Ovis aries | place: New Zealand: Palmerston North
CGCCACCTTTTTTCTTCCAGCCATTACGTTCCCAAGTTGGAGCCCATTTTGTCACAACATTAATCCAGAATTCGCTATCCGTAATAATCTCATCGCCCGCTTCGGCAAGACCAAATGCGGCAATTAGAGCTTTAGCCTCCATACGGATATTCGTAGAGTTTTTCTCGCTTCCAAGCGCGACTGGAGAACCATCAAGAATTACAGCAAAACCACCGTCGCCAGGGTTAGGAATTGCAGAACCATCCGTATAAAAGCGTTTCATAGTTCAATTATACCATCTGGGACCATACTATGCATTCTCTATCCCCTTTAAGGGGTGATATAATTATCTTATCCCCGAGTGGCGGAATTGGCAGACGCGCTAGCTTCAGGTGCTAGTGTTAGCAATAACGTACAGGTTCAAGTCCTGCCTCGGGGACCATATTAGTACGAAAAAAATCCCCAATGATAATTGGGGATTTTTGATAGTTATCCTAAAGGTTAGTTTGTGCCAGAATCATCACACTCTTCTACACCCTTGATACAGTTCTTCGTGACATAGAAGTCTTTCTCGATGCCACCACTACCACCAACGATGAGTTCTGCTGTAGGAAGTAGGTCAGCACCATTCTTCGTACCTAGGCGTGCCTCGACACGACGCATAAGGTCACCAGCACGGCCGGTAGCATCGACGATAGGCTGAACATTCCAGAATTTAATCTCTCCGTCATCACCGCGCATCTCTACGGTAACGTCAAGGTCTGGATCAGAATAGATCTTGCTTAAGACCAAGAAGAAGTTCTGCGAATCACGCGGAAAACCGCCAATAGGGGTCGGCATCTTGATCTCTACTTCACAGTGAGAATCTTGACCCGTATAACAGTGAACCGGTATCGGTTGATTCATAGTTTTATCGGCAGATGCAACGACATCGGACGCAGCAATTATGTTATCATAATTCGCCGTGCCATCTTCGTATGGAACTAATGTCAGATAGCCTCTATCCGTATTCGTACCGTTAGAGGCATAATAATATGCATCGGAATTCTTTGATTTTTGAACCAGCATTACGTTTAGAGCATTAAGATTAACCGCTGAATCATCATCTTTCATACCTTTTTTACCAAAGATACCTTCTGCTTTCTCGGTCAAGTTGTCTCCAGTAGTATATCCATAGCTATTAGGAATTTCGTTAGTGCTCGCACTACCAAGATTGCGCCAGACGATTCTAACGGCCTTAATAGCGTCAGCATTACCATCATCGGCTCTCATGCTTTCTTTGCTTCTTAACGGCACAACAAGCATAGGATCGTCTTTTGTAATATAACCTGCAAAGTTGCCCTCAAGCGACATTGATACGCAAGTATAGGCCTGGTCAGTAATGTCTTTATCAATCGTATATTCGGAGGAGCCAGTACCGCCTAACGCTTTACGAACTAAGTCACAGTCGTTTTCAGGTTGATAGCTGTCAGGTTGACCTTTCGCCTCAAGAACGTCCTTGGCCTGTTTCGTCGCAGCACTATTATCTCCAGACAAAGCTTTCTGATATAAGGAATATGCCGTTTTTGCATCCTCGATACCAGCAAGAGCGGAGTTGTAGGCAGAATCAGAAAGAGTATCTCTGGAAGTACGGCCAGACTCGGAAAGCATAATGCGCAAAAAGCTAAGCGTAATAATGCTAATCAACAAAGTCGTAAATACGACAATGTATATAGACGCCATACCTTGCTTAGTTTTGCTATTTTTCGACATTTTTACCTCCAGTTGTTCCTATTATATACCAGCATTACCAGTTTGACGAACCGTTACCTCGAAGCGGTTTACCGCACAGTAACTCATACCAACATTAGCCATTTTTTCTTTAGCTTCTTTCGTAGCAACTTCGTCGTCTGCATTTTCTTGAGCTTTCTGACTACAGTAGTTGCTCGAACTCATAACGTTAATGCCACCGCGCATCGTACCAATCACAAAGCTAACACTGAACAAGGCTTGCCCCGTTAGACTATTTTTCGTTGCATGCATAACCGAAAAATCATAAAGTTCTAGATCAGAACCGTCATTACTATCTTTGCCATCAAGCAAGATCGTCAAATCCTTAGAATCAACTTGAATAATATGAGCATCTTTTACATTTTTATACTTCTCATCATCTTTCAAGAAGAAGTCGGTCGTACTAGTGCTATCTATGTCGGCAGCTTTTGCAGAATTACATAAGGTTGCCGAGGGGTCTTTTACGCGAACTAGGCCATAAGAGCGCTGGATATTAGTATCGGTTTGAAGTATCGAAATGTAATCTTCAGTATCAATAGCAACAGGTTGCTCACGGAATTTTAGCATTGCAGGCTGATAATTAAAGATATAGGTATAGCTGTTCGTACAGAATATGCCGTAGCCTTTGTCGCTATAGGCATAATATTCTTTTTTTGCATCTTCAACTAAATCTTTTGTGTAATACGTACCGCCATATTCTGGGTCGATAGTTTTGCTCCACTTCGTAGAAGAAGTAATTGTTTGTTTTAGGTCGTCAGCAATATCTCCGCCAATCGCATTTATGGAGCGCATAGCAACGCCCTTTGTATACATATTCACAAGTTGCATCGCTAGCATTGCGACAGAGAGAAGCAAGGTACCAATGAAGGCAACCGCAAGCATTAATTCGATAAGAGTAAAAGCTTTCTTTTTGTTATTCTTCATATCAATTATTCTCCATACTCATAAAGACGGACTACTGTTGAAGTTGTCGACGGAGCTTTAGCACCAACCGCATTCCAGCAAGTGCGAATATAAAAATCATAGCTAGTCTGATCAATATCAGAAGCAATATTACGCTTCAAACCAAAGACCCAAACGCCTTCGGAACGTTGCAAAATATTAGATTGCAAATAAACAGTCGATTCTTCAGTGCCATCAGCATTCACAACACCGCTCTTACCGCCATTGCCGGCTAGAATATTCATACCATAATCCGAGTTGACCACTGAACCATCTTCGGCCGACATAGTCTTGTAACTTAGTCTAGGATATAGCAGCGTTGTTTTAATATTCGAAGAAGGAGCATCTACATAGCCACCATTATCGAACACAACTACGTTGTTGATCAAAGTACTTCTTAAAGCGTCGGAGCCAAAACCATAGTAGCCTTTAGTACGCCATTCGCTATCAGTCACAACAGAGGCAAGAGCGCGCGGATTCAAAACAAAAACTGGATACTTTTCGCGGTCATTCTTAAGCGCTTCATCACAAGTAGCAGCTTCATTAACATTACTTACTGAATCGCTAGTAACGGTATACATTGCTGGCAGAGCGCCTGCAGCGCCACTCCTTTTCGTATTCCAAACATCCCTAAAGAAATCGCCTTCAGAAGAACGATCCCTCTTTAGGCCAGTAATATAAGCCTCGTATATATATCTTAAAGTGTCAGATTGCGAATCGATCGCAAGACGAGACATCGTGCTTTCAAGGTTTTTCTGAGCACGAGAAAGCCCACTGTTCATCATGCTAAGAGCAAGAACCGCGACAATAGAATAAATCGAAATAGCAATAATAGCTTCAACAATAGTATCTCCGTAGCGAGTCTTTTTGCTCGAGATATTACTATTATTTGCCTTTCGCTTTTTTAGTTGTTGCATCTATTCTCCTTCGAATCAGCCTCAATCAGGCGGACTGCGTTTTCGCCAGAAGCGTCACCATCAATCGTTACCATACGCATGCCACCAGAACTACTCATACCATCACCCGGCTCAATACAGAATGAGACATCGCGATGTTTTAGTTTCGTCGGTTCTCCCACTATGCCATCATCAAATTTAATAAGACTATCATTTGCATTAGTAGTAGAGGACTTGCCAGCTATAGGATTAATAACACTATTCCCCGTATAACGAGCAAAACTTTCAATCGAACCGGTATTCGGAGAACGATAAACAATCATTTCTATACCGATATTATCAGCAGTATCATCTATACTCTCGCAAGAATCATATTTTCCCGAATATACCATATCTTCGCTGCATAACACATGAACCTTGGCGCCCCAAAGAAGTTTTGATTTTACTTCGCCTTTTCTTTCCCATCTATACGGAGGGTCAGCATCATAGGTAAAGAATTCGCTTACGCCAGCATGCTTTAAATAAAGCAAATCATCATACGGACTACTATCAGTGCTTTTGAGATTTTCCTTCGTTCGAGCTTCATCAAAACCGCCCAGAAGAGACGACATGACATAAGATCCATCATTATTCGTATAAATAGCTACGGCTAGACCATAAACAACACATCTACTTCTTCCGCGAGCACTATTAGCGTCGCTTATGTCAGAGGTCTTATTATTCCACCAACCACATCTCGCCTGTTGGTTGCCATAGTCAATAATCTCTGTGTTTTCAGCACGAGAGTACACATCACGCAAGCTATTCACAAAACTCTGGACCGTATCGCGATAACGCTGGCTGCGAAGACTGCCATTTGTACCAATAACTACGCCAGCAAAAACCAAGCCAGTGATTGCCAAAAATAGCATCGTCTCAATAATAGTAAAGCCAGATTTTTGCCTAGACATAAAAGATTAGCCTTGCACCCTTTTATTCATAGTTATTATTATACATTAACTTAAGCATTTTAGTAACGTACGGCACGCTCTTTAACGTATTGAATTTCGGTTTTAGATTCCTTCAAAGATTCTTTGTACGCCCATTGAACACTTGAAGGATCGAAATTAAAGACTTCGCCACGGCGAATATTGCCATTTAGATTACCGCCTTCCGACTCTGAACCATAAGTCCTATCCAGCTCAAGCCTATCCGAGACAACGGCACCGTTGATGATTAATTCATTATTGCAATCATCTATAGTCAGGTCGCCAACGTCTTTTTCCGAGCAGGTGTCAATATTACCGTCGACGACTAACCATGCATCTATCTGCTTAACATTATTAGATATTTCGATATCATCTGCAAAGATAATAATCTGACGAGTCTTTGCGACGCCACTCTCTTTCTTAATGTCATTGGTTAGCTTTAATGTTCCCTTATACGTAACCGCAAGAACATCGAAGCCGCCAGCATTGTTTGTATATCCATTTATATACGCCTCGAGATCTATCGCACTTGCGTTATCCCAAACCCTAAAGATACCGTTTTCAGTCTTGGCGCAGATCTTGCCATCCGCATCAGAAAGCATTCCTTCGCAGCTGTCTGATCTATACTTAGATAGTTTATCTTTGAACTTAGCGATTTCATCAGAAACCATAACAGATTCTGGCGTACCAGCATTAGCGTTAGGATCTATATTACCGATACTTTCAATATCGTGACGTTTTACGATATCAGATATCGGCACACCACCAGCGTCACCTGTAAGGTTCGGCGCAAACTGTGGGCCAGCATAAGCCAAGGTTGCACCTGAAGCCATAGTAGAGGAACCCGCAATAATGCCATATTCTGCCCAGCTACCAAACACATTGCCATTTACAGTTGTTTTGGTTGTCCTGATATCACCCCTAGCATGTAAGGCATTACCCTCCACGCTCATCGAAGGATATTTCGCAACCGTACGACAGCTTATAGAAACGCGCCAATAAGCACCGTTCCCAGCATTGTCACCGCTTAGTGCGACACTCTGATCGGCATTCTTTTCAATATCGGTCGTCTCTGTATTGTGACTATCAGCTGGATAGACAGCAACAGCCATGCAGTACTTTTGACCAATAGTATCTGCAAAGACCTTGTCTTTTGGCGTATCTATAGTAGTACCAGAAGTGCCTATCGACTCATTCTTAACTTCATCATCAACATTCGGCACGGTATTATGGCCAACCAAATCAGCGATAGAAGCATCCTGTCCTTTACCATGGACGTTAAATACTTTATACGTAGCTCCTGGTTCTCCCGTAATATCTGCAATGGATTCATCAGGGCCTACGGTAAAGACGTTAGCCTTAATAGTAGTAGTTTTTGTAGCCGTACTATACTCACTATCCTGAACGTCTTTATTCTTTCTTGGCGACACTGCGATTTTTGCCTTGAAATTGATCGGCGTACCTACAGTGACCGTGCCGAGCTCTTGCGCCATACTACCTCCTGCCGGCTGCGGATTAAGAATATAGTTATACGGCACATTCATGGTTATCGCATATGTATCGCTAGGAGTAGAGCTTACGCCGTTTGTTTTGGCAATATAGCTTAGATTGCTCTTTCCCAAAAGAACGAGCTGCTCGAATTCCTTTGTACGCGCTTTAACCGTATAGTTATTATCAAGCCTACCCTTAACAGTGCCATCACCTATTTCGTCAGCAAGAATATTTTTTAATTCCGGATTATGTCCAGGGGTGCGCCCAGTATAATAATCGTCTCTTATAGGGCCCGCGGTCGAATAATATGGATCTAGGCCATATCTATTATTTATGTCCACCTTATTAGATAGCCTCTCATTGCTCGTATTTAGCAAGAAGTAATCTTTACCACTTCCCCCTACAGCATCCTCGGCAATCTGCGCGCCAAAGCAGGCTTCGTAATTCAAACTAGCCTTAGTTCCATCACCCTTCAGCCAAACAATATCGGTAGTTTTGTCGGAGCCATCGCCAACTATAGTGCGACCCTTCGACGAGTCAAGATAGAGACCCGCATAGTCATTTGCGGCACCCTCTACACCCATGTAATAAGTAACGTCTTTGCCTTCTGGGCCAGTTAGCTTACATTCTGCATAATTTGCAACACCAGTTAGAGCTGCATGAGATTCCTTGTCATTAAAGTTACCATTATATGATTTAAGGTCACCATAAACCTCGCTATCATGAAAAATGAACTCTGAAACACTGTCGAGTTTTTGGCCTGGGAAGATATTCCCGGTTTCAGAAATCTTGCCGTTTACGTATCTCGATGGCAATGATGAATCCTTAAAGATATTTGAATCCCAGCTATTAATCGTACGTATAGAGTTTGGCGTAACGCTCTGGATTTGCTTATCTAGACCAGCAAGCGAACCAGTATCGGCCGGTCTGGTATGGAGTTTAACTGGCGAATTATTGATGATGCCACCATAACCCGACCCAGATTCGAGTATCGTATAGTATTGCTGTCCAGTGACTTTAAGAGTATGAGTCCAAGTAACATTGAACTTATTAGAACCATACGCGATGCCTTTATTATATTCATCCGCATTTGGCTTCGCAGTCCCGAGATCCAAAACAGCATAAGAATCCCAGTCGGATTCAGCGCTTTTACCAGCGGCACTAATCTTAGTCTTGGACTGGATCTTTGATACGACTGGATCCCATTTAACTTTTATACAAGCTTTAGCTTCCGGATCAGAATCAGATACTTTTTTGTTCTCCGTATCCGTAATTTCTACCGGATACTTAGTCGACGAACAGTAAGTATACTCTTTATTCGGCTCCGAAAGAGTAATTTTCGTAGGCGAAGAAGCCGTGCCACTAGTCGCCGATGTTGTAGCGGACTCGGCGGAATACGAAATAAGTGTACCGTCCCCACTTGGATAAGAACTATTCAAAGCACTTATTTTCGCATAGAAACTCATTGCATCGCTGCTATCTTCCCTGGTATATTCATAAGACGACCAAAAATCTACTTTTGGCGAATTGACAGTAACAAGTGGCGTCGAGCCAGAGCCGCTGGTATTAGAGCCCTCTCCGCCAGTGCCTTTTACATTGATTGTCACGGCAGCACTTTGCTCCGTACCTGGAGGCGGAAGCTGATCATAGGCACAGAAGGTCGTTACGCCTTTACTGCCATTCTTGGCGGCGCTGAGTTCATATTCCGATTCTCCCTGCCTTACTAGCGCTGCTTTCCAAGCAGCATTTGCCTCCGCATAAGTCACAATTCTACCAGTAGCAACACGATTGCTCACATAGTTATTATTAACATATGTCGGCCAAGTACTCCCTGTAATCGTAAATGCCGTATCATATGCATAGCTTAAAGACTTGCTCGTCGCGCCGACATAATCGCTCGTACTTCCTCTGTGATACACGCCAAGCTGCTGTGTATTTCCATTGACACTATAAAATTTAACGACAGCAGAGTTCTTGCCAATATCGCTCGAAGGCCTTTTATATCCAACCGCGCCAGCACTATAGAATTTAGTTGAACCTTTAGCACAATCCGCCGGCACTGTAACACCTGGGGCCGTCAAGCCGCCTCGGCTAAAACCAGGCACACTGGCGTCTCCTTCGTAATTTGGATCATCGTACGTATACTCAAACCACGCGACTACCGTCGTCCAAAAATACGATACGCCAACATCTGTTGAGCCGTACCAGGTGCCACTATCGCCACTACCAGAACCAGAGCCGCTATCCGTCCAAATACCTCCAGCAAAAGCTTTTTCACTAGATAAAACCGACACAACAAGCAACAGCAAGACTGCTATTATTTTCGTAATATTACCTCGCCTCATCTGTCGTACACTCCGTTACGATATCTGGATTTTCGCTAACCCATTCCTCGTCATTATTTCGATACATTAATTCGCTACATTTATACTCAATATCATTATCTTTGTACGTTAAACTATCTATTTGCTCCATAATACTCGCTATAGATTCTTCATCATTCGTACATGTATATTTGAATGAGGCGTATTTCATCAAGATATAGTATTTTTCATAGTCGTTCTTAGCATCGCTTAAGGACTGCTGAAACTTTTCTTCTATTTGATCGTATGCTTCATTCAGATTCTCTGCCCTAGTCTTTTCATCTACAAAAGAGCCAATCTCGCTAGCTTTATTCTTGGCTGCCGCGATTTTTTCCTCGGTTGTTTGTTCTCGCGTGTTGTTAAAGAAGATAAAAGCGCCAACGCCTAAGGCAATCAAAACTATAGCAGCGCCAATAATAATTAGAGGCTTTTTGCTTCTTTTTTCGGCTTTTCTAAGCTCAATTGTTTGCTCGATTTTTGCATCACGTGCGGCTTGTCGTTTTTTCTCGGCCTCTTTTTTCGCTCGCTCGGCGGCCACTTGGCGTTCTTTTTCGCCAGCTATATTAGTAAATTGCTCAACTCTCTCCTTTTCGGCAATTTTCGCAGAATCAAAAGAGACGCGAGGCTCTCCCGATTGACCATTAACCTGATTATTTTCAGCCATACTAATACTATTTTAGCATAAGCAAAATGAGCCAACGCATGATTGGCTCACTTTATTCGAGGCTAGACTAGTAGCGAGATGGAAGTTCTTTGATATAAGTAGTCGTAATTGGGTCTTCCTCCAAAGACTGTTCGTAAGCTTCCGAAACATAGGATGGATCAAAGTTAAAGATTTCAGCGCGCTGAACTAGACTTGGCACCCACAAGTTGTCTCCATAACTACCGCCACCAAAGGTACGATCAAGAGCAATACTATCCGCAAACACTGCACCATTTACAACAAGCTGCTTGCCGCATAGATCTTTAAGACCAGAGTTGCCCTTAGTTCCACCCTGCGTAGTCTCGTCTTGCTTGTCTTCTAAGTAACAGGTGTCTAGATTGTCATCAGCAATAAGAATCGCATTTATCTCCGTAACATCTGGATGAATCTTGATATTATCCGCATAGATTATCGGGGTTGAGCCGTCAGCGTTTTTACTAACATTACTATTAATAACATAACTGCCATTATGCTTAGAAATATTATTCTTGCCTATTATCCGGCTTTTAATATTATTTGCATTAGTAACATACTGGTCAACTTCAGATGTATCTAGGCCAACTTGCTCTAGACATTTAATATTACCTACCGTTTCAATGCCGATACATTTCGCATTCTTGTCTAAGCCCGCTTCGGACGGAATAGCCTGCTCGTTAACAGAGTACTGTGGACCATGATATGCCAAGCTGGCGCCAGTACCAAAGTTAACCGAAGTACTATTATCCGCAATTAGGCCATATTCAGACCAAGAACCAAAGATATTTCCGCCATAATTTGTGGTCGAAGTAATTACGCCGCCGCCAGACACAATACCAGAACCTTCTACGCTTACGGTAGGCTTTTTGCCTAGCGTTCTACAGCTAATCTCAAAGCGCCAGTATGCGCCAGTACCGGGATTATCCCCGATCAATGCGTTCGTCTGAAGGTTGCCAGATGCGATTACAGAATCGCCCGTAACATTCATGTCGTTATGGCTATCTGCAGGCCAAACAGCAGTAACAGCGCAATACTTCGTACCCACGCTAACCGCAACACCTTCGCCAACCTTCGTAGTGGCAGTACCATCCTTTTCGGTTGTCCTCGCAACTACTGTACCGCCAATTTGATTATTCACGATGTTCTCAAATTCATCATCGGATTGGATATAGAAATCTCTTGTTTCTTTTCCGAAACTATCCTTCATACGAGTTGCGCCGCTGGCAGATATACCATTCAAAAGATCATCGTGATTTTTACCTGCATCGAGCGTAAAGATAGCAGTATAATACTTGCTTGTTTTTGTAAGCGTAGGAGTATCCGTAGCCGTAGCGCCCGTATCTTCGTTTACTCGTCCTTTCACTTTTACATTAGAGACTGCACTAATATCTTCGCCATAATAGATTGAACTGCCATCAAACTGATCGAAACCCGGATCTATAATATAGTTGTACGGAACCTTTGTCGTGATGGAGTACTTTTTTACGGTAGCATCATTATTGCTTGTCTGGAAGCTAATGCTATGCTCGATAGTTTGACCTAGCTGATAACTTGCTTCCGTAGCAGCAACCGTATTCTGATCTTCAAGTTGATAACCAGCATCTACGCGAGCCTGAAGATATTTATTATCTCCGATTTCATCGGCTCGGATGCTTTTACCCTCTACGCCAGACAACTTGATA
>AUXO017405453.1_pt1 | contig 10770 bp, 8 predicted proteins | sample 768731 | NCBI WGS metagenome assembly AUXO01 (sample SAMN02715735, study PRJNA202380) | gut metagenome | biome: sheep rumen | host: Ovis aries | place: New Zealand: Palmerston North
TTCAGCTACAGCTTGATAATTTAAATATTCTGTTGAGCTTACTGTAACTTGTTTTTGTATTTCTTTTAAGACATAGTTTTGGTTTGTAGTATCAACATTTGGCTGTACACCAATTGTTCTACCATTAAGATCACTCAGCTTCTTATAAGAGCTGTTCTTTAGAACAATAACTGAATAAGTAATTTCTTCTTTATTGTCACCAAACATCTTATTAAACTTACTTGTCCCACTACCAACACCAACACTACCAATAATCATCAGTACAGAAAGAATAAATGAAACAATCTTGCCAGATAGATATCTTGTTTTTCCTTTCTGATCATGATGATGTCTACGTTTATTAGGCTGTAACCAAGCAAACATACCTAACAATAATACAACAAGTACCATACCTAGAATAATAAGATATTTCATAGGTACTAATCCTAATCTTACAACCATAATCATCAATACAATTGATGTCAGTGCTTGTAAGATTAAGAAATTACGCCTTCTCAGTATTTTTTTCAACATAACATTCACTCCCTTTAATGAATTTTAAGAATTAGAAAAATGGTAAACAAGTATTGCTTACCATTATTTAGAAATACAATTAAACCTTCCCACAATCGAACATAATATAGTTCTCCCAAATACGCTATTTATTAGACTTAATTACTTGCAAAGAATAGCATATATTGTTGATGTTATCAATATCTACGAATTAGTCCATTCATTTCTTCACTGCATAACTTATTTGAGTTAAAAATTACTCCAGTAAATGTTTGTTTTTTTCACTTTGCTATTCATAATTATTTTTGGATATTTTAATCTAATAGGAAAAATTCTAAATAAGTACTATTTAAGAATTCAAAATATAATCCCTTATGTGAGATTTAAACGATCCTTTTTATCAACCTCGTTCACAATTCTAGGATATTATAGTCTCAGATAGTCGAGGAAGTTACCATCAGTAAGAACAGATTCCACCAGCACGTCAAGGCCAAGCCTAGAAAGGACTCTCTTGTTGATTTCATTAAATATTCTCTGATGAAGCTAAGTAGGTGGAGTTCTTCATGTCAATCAAGTTTCCTGAAGAATTCGTATGCGACAGATGCTAATGCCATAAGTACTATCTCATCAAAAGAAAGGGCATCAATTATGAATACATCCTTCAATACAAGGAATACGGCAAACAGCATCACTTGCTAGGTGGTACTATTCTTGATAACTCCGACCTTAGTCTTCTCCAACTACTCACTGCCCTCTATCTTTTCTTCACAAACAATACAGTACTGAGTACCCCTGACTTAGCCAACAACATTGATGTATCAGCCAAGACAGAAGCCATAAGATGAAGTGGCTCAATATCGTTGCCAGTAACTTTGAGAACAACATCAAGAACATCTACAAGAGTGTATGCAAGAGGGATTTGCCACTGCTGCTGGCCGAGCAGGAGTACAAGTTCAACCGCAGATTTACAGAAAGACACTTTATGGCAAGATAGTAAAATATATCAGGAAGTCCGTGTCTATGACCAATCAGACCATAGGCAATGCACTTGAAAGATATAAAGCCAGCTTCGTATTTTCATAGGACTAACTGAGAGAAGTTCCCTATCAAATAGATTAATAGTAACTAAAAATATTCAATCAACTGTTATTTCTTCATAACTCCTATAATCTTTTTACTATTATTTTTTAAAACTTTCCAATAAAATATCATATAAATTAAAATACATAATATTTGTGGAATATAGCTATTAATTCTAATTAGTAAAATTGCTTGAATTATAACAAAAAACCATGTAAATAGAAATTGATAATTGTTAACAATGTGGATATCATTACCAACTGCAAATTTTCTTACTAAGAAAATAACAACACTAGATGCAAATGTAGCGACAGCTGCCCCCTGAACTCCGATAAAGGAAATCAGAATAAAATTTAGCAATACATTAATAATAGCACCTATTATTGCTGACATTGCGAGTGCCTTTGAATTTTTCTTAGCACTTAGGATTGGTCCTAGGACACCTGAATCAGCATTAATCAATGAACTTAAAAGTAAAAAAGGTACATACTTCCACGCAACAAAAAAATCTTTAGCATATAAAAAATAAGCAATAATTTTAGAATTTGCTATTAAAATCATACAAATCAAGCATAAAAAAACATTAATTACAGATAGCATATTTCCATAGAAATCTTGATATCCTTTTTTATTATATTCTTTTATTGCAGAAATTTGCCATGATTGTGTAAATATCGATTGAACAATATTAAGAATAGATGGTATTTTATACGATATCGAATAAATCCCATTTGCAGCAATACCGCACATAAATGAAACAACATATCTATCGGATACATTGTTTACCCACCATCCTAGAGCATTCATAATTAGAGGGATTGAAAATGCTAACATGGCTCTTTTTATACCATCCTCAAATTCTAAAGTAAAATATCTCCATATATGAATTTTTAAAGAAATATACAATGAAGGGACAAATAATCCTAAAATACTTGCAATAAAAAAACCTAAAAGACCCATTTTAAAAAACAAAAGAAATAATAAATTTGAAAAAACTGTTATGCATGTTCCAATTAAGCCGGCAATGCCCATCACTCTTATCTCTTCAAAACCTTTTGCAACTTGGATGCAAAACTGATTATACACACTTGCAATGAACATTAGTATGGAAGCAATTAAAAAGTTAGACAATACAGCCCATATGCCTAAGAATCGATTAATCAAGCAAAAAATAGTCCAAAGAAGAATGCCATTGGAAATATATCTAATTCCAATTGATATTACCTCATTTTTATTATTTTTGTTATCAAGCAAAAATACAGTTACGCCTTCATAAATATTCGCACATAAAATAGGCATACACAATTGAATCGTTGTGTTAATTAAATCATATGCGCCATACTCACTCGTTGTGAGAATACGAGTATACAAGGGTACCATTATGAATACTAATATTTTTGACGAGAAACTACTTATACTTAATATTGCAGTATTTTTCATCAAGTATTTGTATTTATTCTCCATGCAATACCTCTTTATTCGTTAATTATATTAATGATTATTGAAGCTATATAATCAGATGAATGTTTATTATTTATAAATCCACACTTCTGCATAAATTTTTGACCTTTCTCAATATACTTTTCATCAAAAACAGTTGTTATCGCAACATTTAACTCTTCATTATTTTTGGCAATTTCAAAAGGTAGCTCATCCCATGAAAAAAATAGTCCTCGCTCCTTACTAGTGTATTCTATTATATCACTTGCATACAATAGAACTGGAACTTTAGCTATAGTAGCATCAAACATACAACTAGAATAATCGGATATAAATAGACTACTCCCTAAAATAAGAGTATTAATATCACTATATTTTGATCCATTTAAAACATTTTTATTATATTGAATAAGATGCTGCTTTGATTGTAAATTTGGATGAAGACGTATGATAACTCTCCATTTATAAGGCGTTAAACTTTCTAACGTTCTAATTAAACGATCATAATCAATGTTATAACATTTTATGTCACCAGTATCTCGAAAAGTTGGAGCATAAAGAACAAAACGAGTATCATCTGATAATCCAAAATCGTTTAATAATCTCTTACGAAAAGGTTCATGAGAAGAATATAAAATATCTTCCCTTGGTAATCCCATTTCTAATATTTTCCCACTATACCAAAATGCATTCCTATATAAATTCGTAAGCCATTTACTGTCTGATAAAAAAAGATCGGCTATTTTAGAATCATGTTTAGCAGACTTAATATAGTCCAAAGGTAGCGTATCAGTAGCAAGTCCCTCACATTTTTTTAGTCCTATGCCTCCATGCCAAGTCTGAATATAATATTGTTTCTTTCGCTTCACAAGCCACTCAGGTTTTCTACAATCATCTATCCATATTTTCGAAGTGGCATATTCATACAATGCGTTAATACTTTTTATCTTTACACTTCTCATGCCGTCAGGCAATGAGAAATCTCTTGAGCCAAGCCAAACAATATCAAAATTCTTATTGTTCTTTACCAAAGACTCAGCAATATACCTAGGGTTGCCAGAAAAAGCATTACCATGATAACTACAAAACAATATCTTATTTTTTTTTATAGGAAAAAACCTTAGCATAACTAATAAAAACTTATAAACTAATTTTTTCATGCTTATTTAACTCCATTTCAATTAAAAATTTCCTTTCTTCTAAATCATCTGTATTACTTATTGCTGCTGAAAATGCTATATTAAAGAAAAAATAAAAAGTACATTCAGCTGAAATAAACATAGCAGGTATCAAAGTACTCACTAGTATTATTGTTGACAACTTATTTTTGCATTTTAAAATATCAAAAAGAATCATGGCAAGCAATATGAGGACACCTATACCTAATTGACACCACATCTCCAAATATGTTGAATGAGCTGGTTGAGAATAATTACCTATACTAGAGCTTATTTCTGCAGTTCCCATTAAGCCATAGCCTAAAATAGGTGATTTAGAAATTGTATTCCAAGCATTTGCCCACAATGATACCCGTCGTATATTAGATCCATCTTGAGCCCATTTACTAACATTCAAAAATCTTTCAAGCGTTTCAGACGATACAAAGTGACTGAATAATATGCTTACTACGATAATGATTACAAACAGTATAAGCGCTCTAATTATTAACTTCTTATTATTATGAACTAGGAAAAGCACTACACAACCAATTAAAGTGATTACTGCCCCTCTTGACCCCGTCAAAATAGTGCCAAATGAAGTAAGAATAGTAGAAAAAACAAACAATAATTTTATAATTTTTTTATTCATCCTTTCTATAAAAAGTAAAGATATTGTAGCAGCAGAAGTCAAAAATCCCCCAAGGTAATTAGGATCGATTTTTGGTCCATTCATAAACTGAATTGTTAACCTTGTTTCTGTCAAAGCATAATATTTGACTCTAAAAAACAATATCATAAATGAAATAATAATTCCTGAAATAGCATATGCTACTGCAATCTTATTTATATCTTCTTTAGAAAAATCTAATTCAGTGACTTGAAACAGCAAAATAAACGATAATAAATAACTTATTAAATATCCACGATTAAGCATTTTGTTATTAATTAATATTGAACAACCAAGTAAAATAATAAGTAAAAGTGCTAAAAAAGATCTTTTTTTTATTCTATTTAATTGATTAATATTCAAATAAATTCCAGACAAAGCGGAAACTAAAAGAGGTAAAAACCATCCAGATAATTGAAAATATGAATTGATGTTTGTAAACATAAATACTATTTCTAAAACTAATCCCAAAATAAATAAACGATTAGGAAGCACGTATTTATTTCTCTGCATAATTAGATTTGTCCTTATTCATAATCCAAGCCTTCCTATATAATTTAGGACTTAAAGCCATTAGTAAAAATTGGATTTTATATTTCATACTTGTGTCGTGATCAATAACAATTGTCATTATATATTTCTTCAATACTGTTCTAACAGGTTTTATAACTTTCAAGTAATTGGGTGACGAAAAAGCTCTAACATACAATTCGTTTGCAGAATAAAAATAACGGAAAAGACCGCTAACATGTATTGCTGGATAATTCTTATCTATATAATGTAAAAGATTATTTGCACCTTCCATAACATCGAAAAATCGAGGATCCCATTTGCTTTGGCGTATACTACCATTCCTCTGTACATAGTGGTAGGTTTGACTTCTATTAAAAGCAATTTTTTTAGCTTTTCCAATATATTTATAAACGGTCAATAAATCTTCGTAAAGCTTCCCTACTGGAAAAGGGTCCTCTTCAATATAAATTCTAGGGAATAGTTTACCACATGCTGAAGTAGAAATTTCTTCATAACACATTTTTTTCAAGCTTTCCCCAACCGAATATACTTCATATTTTGTATATAAATTAACATTATTTAAAGCTCCTTCTTTTTCTTGTACATGATGTGAAACTACAATATCTGCACCTAAATCAAGACCTTTAAAAAGTATTTCTACATATTGTGGTTCAACATAATCATCTGAGTCTATAAAAGTAACATATTTAGCATTCGTATGTTTAACACCAAAATTTCTTGCATCAGATAAGCCCCCATTAGGTTTATGAAAAGCAATAATCTTCTCAGAATTTACGGCCCAATCATCACATATTTTACCACTATTATCTGTAGATCCGTCATCCACAAGTATAATATTATACCCATCAATTGTTTGATTTAATAGAGACTTTATACATCTATCCAAATAATTTTCAACATTATATACAGGTACAATAATCGATAAACTAAAACACATAGCTTTTTTTTACACACTCCTCATAAAAATTCTCTAGATAGTTTCCGGCATTCATGTCGGAGAACGAGCTATCTAGGAAATAACTAACCGCTTTTTTCCTATCTACTTCACAATTCAGAGATTCAAGTAATTCTTTAGCCCACGTAGCTTCAGATTTTTTTAGAGATAAATACTTCACAACATCAATATATGCTAATTCTCTTGTAATTGCATCACTGAATATACAGGGTATTCCACTCGCTTGAGCTTCGACTCCTGATACAGGTAATCCTTCAAACAATGAAGGCAAAAAGAAGCAATCTGCTGCTGTATAATATTTTTCTAAATTAGTTCTATTTCCAAGAAATTTAATTTGACTGCTAAGTTCTAGACTTTCAACATAATCTCTTAATTTTTCTATTAATGGTCCATCCCCAATCCACAAATAAACGATGTCAGGATTTATTTTAATAGCTTCAGAAATTACATTAACAGCGAAAAAGGGATTTTTTTGTTCAGCGACTCTCCCAACTGTTAGGACAATTTTTTTATTACTTAAACCAATTTGATGACGAAATTCAACCCGCTTTTTTTCGTCAAAAAAATAATTTTCCCCATATATAACATTGTGTAGCAATGTATATTGTGCATATCCAAATAAACATGTTGCCGCCGCCTTAGAACATGCTGCGTAAGTATTAATGTTTATCTTAAGGAAAGGAAGTAACAATCTATTTCTAAATTCTTTATATCTATTTTCACCTAATCTCGTAGCATGTGCATGAAGTATTCTAACTGGTATTTTTGCTTTTTTTGCTTCTTTCATCAATGGGATAGTGTTAATAAGTGAGTTATCATGTATAATGTCGTAATTTCCCTTCTTTAAAATGTTTCGACAACATTTAAGATGCTTATTTAAATTCTTTAGAGAAGGAAGAGTGTATATTTGGCCATTATGATTTTTGATTTCATCAACATAATCACAAAAGGGATCACTACTATCGTATAAAACAAAATCCATATCTATATTATTATGGTCTATATTTTTATAGTATGTCATAGCAAACCTTGCTACACCATCTGCTATATGAAGATTTGAAACAACCATTAAAACTCTCATTAGGAACAATCAACCTTTCTTATTTCAAATTATATGATATTTTTTATGGCATTTACGATTTTGAAATCGACTTCAATATCAAACTTTCTTGCCATTAACTTATTGGAATTTTTTAACGCACTTAGATCTTTCATTTTAAATATTTTAGGGCTATTTTTACATTCAGATCAGTCCACATAATGTAAATAGTCTTCACATTTATATTTATATGGAGAATTCATAACTAGAGTTTGAAAAAAGCTTTCATCTGTACAGTTAATATTTTTATAAAATTTAATATATTCTGGATGTGTCTCTAAATATCTTTCCATCCAAGATTCCATCTTATTAGAAAGACAAACCCAGCTGCTACCAAAATAAAACCTCATGCCATCAGGAGCTTTTCTTTTAAATAGTGGAAATGTTCTACTATATCCGCCTGTTATTTCTATAAGAGCTTTCTTTAAAATTCTTTTTATATAACCATTTCCAAGAACATAAGATAGAAAATAAATAAGAGTTCTTTTATCTAGGTAGTTTTCTACCCCCCGATTTAAAATTAAAGCTAGACCACATCTGAAGAAAGTTTTTATGAGGATGTAGCTGAAGAAATTTAACAATATCATTGATAGGTTTTATAGGAAAATCCTGTCCAGAACATAACCAATAGTGTTGATGATTATCGTGCTGAGATGCGTAATACATCAAGTTTAATGTAGCAAATACTTGTGAAAATGTAGCCCATTGTACATCAACACGTAATTCTTCGGGAATAATAAAAACTTTTGGTGTATTCTTTATTTCTTTAATAATATCCGATTTTTTATCAACATGCACATATACATCAACGTTTGGATGGTCAAGTGCATTAATTAGCATATTAACTTGTTCAGGGTTTTTATGACATTGTATTAATATTGCTTCTTTCAAACTTGTCACCTCATTTGTGTAATAACTTATAAATTAGTTTTCTAACTCTATTGGGAAGTAAACATATTAATGCGTGTGGTAAAGCACCCGTAAAATAATCACTTTTGACAGTCCATCCATTTTGCAACAACCATTTATGAAACTTGAGCAAATCAGTAGCATATCTTTTACCACCACGTCTCAAATAAATATCAGCAGGAGTTCGCATATCAAGCAGAATATCATCTAAATTTACTGCTTTATAACCTTTCATCATCATTCTAACCCAAAGATAATAATCCTCGAAAAGATGATACGTCTCTTGATACCCTCCTGAATCTTCAACGGCAGTCTTTTTAAACATAACACAAGGATGATTCATTGGATTACGTTTGCGACTAAACTCAATAATCTCATCATTTGTTAGTGGTAATACTCTTCTCCCAGTTGAAATAAGAGAATCATTAGAAAATTCATTTACGGTACCTGAAGTTAGTGCTATTTCAGGATCATGAATAAATATTGATAATTGTTTTTCACATCTATCAGCCCTACTTATATCATCACTATCCATTCTAGCAATCAATTCATGTTTGCATTTCTTCAATCCAATATTTAGTGCATTACCTAATCCACTATTCTTTTCAAGACGCACTACATGTAATTTATTGCCAAATATCTCTTGCTCTTCGAAAATCACTTTATTTAAATTATCTGTTAGTGGCCCATCACAAACCAAAACAAAATCATCAGTCGGTACTGTTTGCATTCTTATGCTTTCCATCGCTTGTTTCAAAAACTCAGGTTTTTCCTTTAAATAAACAGACATTAGAACTGAATATTGCATTTTCAATAATTCTCCTATTCTTTACTTTTTAGTTATTGTGCAGCTGTTGTCTGCCCTTCTGCAATACCTTCTGTTGAATCTTTCATAAAGAGAATCTTGACTGTTGAGAACATGACTGCAAGGTCTTGTAATACTGATGGATGACTGATATACATTAGATCCATCAATAATTTATTGTAAGGTGTTGTATTGTATTTACCATAAACTTGAGCGTAACCTGTGAGACCTGCTTTAGCTTGAAGTCTTAATTCAAATTCAGGTAATTCTTCATAATACTGTTTTGCTATTTCAGGTCTTTCTGGTCTAGGACCTACTATTGTCATGTCACCAAATAGAATATTAAACAACTGAGGTAATTCATCAAATCTAATGGCTCTAATAATGTGACCAACTTTTGTTATACGATCATCATTTTCACCTGATGATAATCTTGCAACACCATCTTTCTCTGCATCAACTTTCATAGAACGGAACTTCAATATTTTGAACTCTCTTCCATCCTTTGTTAGTCTAACCTGTTTATATAAAGCTGGACCTCCATCTGATTTAATGGCTATTGCTGTAATAGTCATAAGTGGAGATAATATAATAATTCCCAACAATGATACAATAATATCAAATGCTCGTTTTACAAACAAATATTCTGGAGATGGATTGTAGCGCTCTAGTCTAAGCATTGGAAGATGTAGCATATGCATACGATGAGATCCAGACATTAATGTATCACCAATTCTAGGTATCATAAATACAGAAATATTATTTGCTACACAATACTTTATAATCTTGTTTCTTGATGTTGAATGTATGCCTGATAAGAACACTGTATTTACTCTTGACAAGTTATGTAAATTATTCACTATATGATCAACATGGTAAACATTAACAACATCAAATTTAGCATCAAATCCATATTCATTTATTAAGTTCTCCATACCTTCTTCTTCATCATAAATAACAATTGCTTTTTTTCTATCGAAACTCTGGAAAAACCAGATATGAGATAGTTTACTCCAAATAATCGAATATAATATTTGAAAACAAAAAGCTATTAATAAAGGTAATGGATTAACAGTATATGATCTTACCAATAAAATAATAATCAAGTACATAAAGAAATCAGACAAAAAAGCAGATAGTATTTGACTGAAAATCAAATCAGATATTCGATCATATGAAAGCGCTAGTGCATCATAAACCCTAACGAACATACAATAAAAAATCACAAATAACGCAATAATAATCCAATTTCCATTTTGATAAAATGCATCAAGCATTAGTTTAGTGTAAAAACCATACCAAATAAAAGCAAAAGGAATTGTAATTATAACAATATTAAGCAATTTCACAATTCTCAACAGAATTTGCCCTATTAGGCTACGATTGTCTTTTAATTGTCCTCTACTCACTTTTTATCTTCCCCCCCGTATAACCAAATTGATCACAAATTACACATCCATTAATAAAAGTAGGCTTCGCCTATCCGCTATTTCTAGCAGACAAGTAAAGTCTAACCATGCAGCTTATCTAACGCGACAAAGCGACGATTAGATAAAATACACTTTTGTGATTACTGCTTACTGATGATTTCTAGTCCCACTTTTATGATATTAGGCTGATTTAAGAGAT
>AUXO018613304.1_pt1 | contig 10770 bp, 8 predicted proteins | sample 768731 | NCBI WGS metagenome assembly AUXO01 (sample SAMN02715735, study PRJNA202380) | gut metagenome | biome: sheep rumen | host: Ovis aries | place: New Zealand: Palmerston North
CAGCAAGGGAGCGGCAATGTTCCAATTATTTCTTCCGGTGTGGCAGGCTATCTCGCTTATGACGATAGCGGGCGGTTGACATTTAAAGCACAAAAACCCATTGAGTCATTGCCGGCATCAAAACAGCTCGCAAGCGGCAAAAGTCAAGCGGAGGTTAAATTACTCGGAGCACAGCGAATTAAGCAGGATATTGAGGACGATTACAATCGTGATGTTGCGGAGGAAAGACGCGATAAATTTGCTCTAGCGGTGTTGCAAAAAGCTATGGCACCCTTGGCAAGCGAAAATAAAAATTTCCCTGCCCTTGAACATGAAAAGCAGACGTTGGAAGTAATATATAGAGATGCACGGGAGGCATTGGCAAAAGCACTTTGCGCCGTGGCAGAAAAATTCGTCGGTGTCAAAGCTTTTTTCGACCAAGCTACCAATGAGGACGGTATTTTTGAACCAGGCTTGATTGTGACTAACTGCAATGCCGCTCGTCTTCTGGAAAGTGATGTACAAGATAAATTTAAATCATTTATTATTGGGCAAGGACGTAAGCAAACAAATAATCGCTTGTGGCTCGGAATTTTGCCGGCAGTGCAACTAGGCGAGGCGGCACCAAATATAGACATGAGCAAAATGACCCGCGCAGAACGTCGCGCAGCACGTGAGCAACAAGAGCAACAAGAGCAACAAGAGCAATCCTCAACCGGTACGCTAACTTTGCAGAAAGCACAAACGTTTCTCGGCATATTGCAAGATGCGCAGATTATGACATGTTTCAATACTCGTGAAGCACGCGGCAAAGAGGCGGGATTTGATAGCGTGACCCCGCAATATTTGCGCGACCGCAAGCGCGATTTTAATAAATGGAACTTCAATCACGCCGTTTACGCTTATCCGAATTTTACCATTATGCGCCAGCGAGAAATCAATATTGATCCGGCGGCAAAAGATATTGCAGTGCGTATTGCGCTTCCCGGTGCTTATGTCGACGCGGCTTATGTGGCGGCGGGGCTTCTGGCAGCCAGTCAGCAAACAAGATACCTCGAAGAGCATGGCTTTCGTGGACGTGTCAATTCGCAAAATGTCTGTGTCCATGTTAATTTGGAAGACGACGAAGTGCGTAGCCGTCTTGTTACGAATTTCAATTTGGCAGAAAAGCAAACTTGGGGCGACGTAGAAGATGAAGCACGCGGTTTTGGTTTGGCTCTCTGCGGCGTACCGAAAATCATTGATGGCAAGGAAATGGTCAATACCTATGTTTATTCCGCCCGCACTTTGGACATGAACAATCAGGGGTTGTACCGTCGCATTGACCGTGTACGGCTTGTCGATTTTATTGATGCCTATATGCGTTACACATCTGTCACCAGCCAAAATTTTAAGACCTTTCAAAGGCAGGTTGTCCAATCATGGAAGGACGAGAACAACAACAGCAACTATATCAACATAGTCATGTTGGCAGATGAAAATGTGGATTTGGCAGGCGATAGCGAAGCTAATGTAACTTTTGGCGAAGATATGCTACGTGTACCGCTTGTGGCTAAGTTAAGCGATTGACGGGAGATGACTATAAGCTATGGAATATAAGGTTAAAATTATTTCCGAGGACGGCAACGAGATTCTGTTCGGTCATGGTGAACAGGACAAAAACACTATCAAGAAAGTTGACATTAAGTTCGATACCATCGATGAAAATGTGTACAGCAAAGGATCCGGCATGTTGATTCGTATGACCATCGAAGGAGATGTGAAGGCGCAGGGCATAAACATGGAGCAATTAATGGCATTGTTCAACTGGGCCAAGAGCGAAGAATCCGAAGAGCAATACCGCACTGTGGAAATAGAACTTTGGGAAAATAAAGATCGGCAACGTGTTTATCATTTTGAGCGAATGTTCGTTGAGGATTACGAGGAAGTTTACGATTCCGGACGCAAGAATTCTCAGGACGATAGCAAATTTATCCTAAAGCTGATACAGCAGGAAAACAATTTCGACAAAGCCAAAACATATAAGTGAGGCTTGTCATGCGCATCAAAGGTTTCGAGAAACTCACAGATTTGCGCTCTTTCTCGCTCGTCAAAAGAGAAGGGACGCATACAATCTGCCGCTTTAGTTTCCGTACGCTCTCCCGCGAGGCACTGCATTTTCTTTCGCAAGAAGGGGGAGCGGTAACGGTTCAACGTGACGATGGTAGCACTCTGTTTTATGGGTTGCTTCGAGCTGTTTCGGTGGAACAAAGCCATCACGGTGCTATCCTGTTCGTTGAAGCTGTATCGTATAGCATATTAACTGACGAAAAGTTGCATACTCGCATTTTCCAAAAGCCCATGCAGACGTTGCGGGATATATTGCTGAAATTGGACTGGAGCAAGGCTAAATGTGAATTGAATTTGGGTGATATGAATAGCAAAAAACCGGCGGGATTGATAATTGCGGATGAGGAAACGAACGCCATTATTCAGAATGACGAAACGGATTTTGCTTTGTTACATCGTTTAACTGCTGTCGAAGGCTTTGGTTTGTGGATAATTGATACAAATTCTGGGCGGACGGAACTACGATTAGCAAAATATTTGACGGAACGGCAAGTAGCTACGAAAGATATAATTAGAATTTCACGACGTCGCGAGCATGGAAAGACGAACTTGTTCATGCGGGTAGCAGCTAGGGCGGAGCTTGATACAGGACAAAAGGTAAAAATTGAAGGAATTCCCGGTAATTTTATCGTGATGTCTAAAACCGTGCAGAAAGAGCGCGAGACCTTCACTTTTGATTATGAGCTGATAGAAGAAAACGTACCCCAAAAGGCTATTGAAGTGCCGAAACGGGCAAGAATTTTCGCGGTAAAAATCATTGACAATAATGACCCAAAACACTTAGGGCGAGTGCAAGTAAAATTTACAGACGAAGACGCAGAGGATATGGGAAAACCTCCGGATGTTGTTTGGTTGCCATATCGAACACCTTATGGCGGCAAGGAGGGTAAAAACGGTATCGTCTTTTTGCCGGACAAAGGCGATACAGCTGAAGCTTTACTATTGGGGCGCAGATTATGGATAGCAAATTCGTTTCGCAAAAACGCTCTCTTAGAGGAGTGTTCCAACGTCAATGAAAAGTACATTGGCAATAATTTCCAGCAACGTATTTTTTGGCGTGAAAAATCTCTGGAGCTTGCCTCTTTTAAAAATCGTATCTTGATAGACGAAAAGAAAATAGATTTGTCTGTTGGCGAAAGTCAAACACGTTTCTTTATGGACAAAGACAAGATTATTTTACAGATAGAAGGCAGTACCATCGAATTATCATCGAAAAGCATAAAAATTAAGACGGAAAAAGATATTGAAGCAGAATCAAGCGCAAATGTTCATGTAAAGGCAGAGCAGAACCTACGGTTTGAAGGTAATAAAAATTACTCTGTCAAAACAAGTGGAACTATGACATTCAAGGCTGACGGTGAAATCACTATTGATGGCTCTAGTGCTAATATTTGCTAAAAAGGAAAGTGATGGCTATGATAGAAACGTGGTCAAAATTGTGGCATATCGGTACACGTTTAGTAAATGATGAAGAAATAGAAAAATGGAACGAACGCGGCTATGTGCCATCATTGCCGGGTAGCAATGTTTATTTTGAGGCAGACTCTGTTCGAGAGGCAGTATTGGCAGTATATAAACCACTGTATCTGGATTGTGCCTATAATGAATTGGACGCATATTTAGATAGAACCTATGAAGGTCAATGTTTTGGGCATTCTTTTCAATATCGTTTGAAACGTAACCGCGTTTTCATTGAAGAAATTGAGCATGGATTACTGGCAAGAGTAGCGAAACTTTATCAAATTAATCGCCCGCTTATTTTTGCACCAGATGCAAGACGAGCTGTGGATATTTGCATAACGGAGGGACTGACACTGGAAGAATTGTTAGCAATTTCTCCAAAGGTGAAAGGAAAACCTCGTATTGATGAATCTGTGCTAAAGACAGCAGGTTGGAAAATCGACATTCTAGGCGGTATCCTTCGCACAAATCAGCATCTGATTCTTACAAATGTACAACTCTCAGACAAGGCGCAGGATTTTGCAAACGATGGCGAGGACAAAGATGGTCAACGCTATTTTGATGTGCAGGGAAATTTGTCAAATCGAACTTTGATTTTTCCGGACACTCCTACAATAAATGATGATGTACAAAAAATCGTAGCTGGTAGTAATGAGCATTCTTTTCGGGTTTATGTCAATGGCGATGTAGATTTGCGTAAATATCGCACAATTACTTTTGGTGAAACGACTGCAGATGATTGGGTGAATATAATGCAAAATGGCGACAATCTGCCGCGTTTGCGAACTGCAGGTGACATTAACAACTTTTGCCAACGATTTTTGGATAACGATAGAGGTTTTAATTGCAGATTTCTTTGTGTAATACAACCGCAGGAGACTGCACCGGCGAATATTATACGTCGTTATGAGCAACGTGATCGTTATCCTGACTGGGGCGAAACACAAGAGCTATTCCAAGCAATGAGATATCGTCCAATTTGTTATTTACGTTTTGCCGGTAAAGGGAAATATTTGGGAGACTGGGCAGAATATGTGCTTGCTGCGTGTGAGCATGAATATCCGGAATTTAGCTGGGCAGGTGTAAACGATGATGATACCTAATGAAGATTGCCTGACTGCCGCAGAACAGATATATTTGCATAGATTATTGTACAAACAAAAATTAAGTGGCGGGCGATGTCTATTCTTTATGGAAGCTTTGACTGAAATTTTTCCAGGCTCGGATTGCTATTATCATGTACTGGAAAAAATCTTTATTCTTTCATTGCCTTACAAAAGAGATGAGCGAAACGAAGAACGCATGAATTATTTACGTTATTGGTTTTTCGACGTAACTGCTAGGCTCCAAACATATTGGGAATATCCATTTGGAATAATAGGATTTAAAAAGACCATGATAATAAATCAAATGCGGATACATGGTGCGAGAAAGGATTTATAACTATGAGCACAACCACCGGCAAGGAAATCGGTATTGACCTTGGCACAACAACGACAATCGTCTCTTATACGGGCAAAAAACTTGGCAAACTGAAACAACTCAAATATGACGGCGAAAAGCTGATTCCCTCTGTGCTTTACTTCAAGAGCGAATCCGAATGGGATATTGGTGAAACTGCCGTAATAGAATCGGAAATTCATCCGTTGGCTAGTGTGGCAAATTTCAAATCTTACTTGTCAGATCCCGAATATCGCTACGAGGTAATAGCGGAGAACGGCGACCATTTTTTCTTGAAGCCCAAAAAAGCTGCCGAATATTTTTTGCGAAAAATAGTCCGTGGTATGGAGGAAACTCTTCTTAAGGAATTTGGTGCTATGGGAGGTACCATTGACCGAGCGATTATTACCGTTCCGGCTAAATTCCCTGTGACGGCAAAAAACGCCACTAAACGAGCAGCGAGGGATTGCGGCATTGAAGTCAAGCTAACCAAAGAACCGACTGCTGCTGCCATTGATTATTTGCACAGTTATACCGAATTTGATAAGTCGGGCACAGCGATTTTGGTTTACGATTTTGGCGGCGGCACGTTTGATGTATCCGTGGTGCAACGTCAGCAGGACAGTTTTAAAGAGATTGCTACGGGTAGCGATAATTCATTGGGGGGAAACCTTTTAACGGAACGCATAATGAGTTATTTAATTGAGCGCATTGAAGAACAATACGCCGTTAGTTTTCCAGAAAATGCTGACGACGCGGACGATTTGGAAGGTGAGGAGCGACTCGAATATCAACGGAACATGGCTGAAATCCGTCGCAAGGCTAATCAGATGAAAGAAGCTTTGTCAGAGGAGAATGAAGTTGAGCGCGACTTACAATTAATATTTGGTGGCAAAAATAAAATCTTCGGGGCATATCTTTCGCGTGATGATTTTGAGGATATGATTCGTTCTGATATTGATCGCACGGTGAATATCGTACAAAAAACGCTGGATAGAGCCGCCGAAAAAGGCATTGAGCAAATTGATACAGTGGTTTTAGCAGGAGGAAGTTCTAATGTTCCCTTAGCGCGGACGGCATTGAAAGAAAAATTGCCTCATTTGGAAATAGATCCGGCGACCAATGCCACTTTTCTAATCTCTCGCGGAGCAGCACTTCTCGCCGAGCGCGTAGAAAAATTGGATAAAATAGCACTAATCACTAACACGCAAATAGGCACAGCCGCAAAAGAGGGAATGGTTTTCAATAAGTTTCAAATGCTTATTGGGGAAAATACGCCTCTCCCAGCAACGGGAAGTCAAATCTTCTTCCTTGACCATGATGGACAAAAAGAATACAAAATCCCTTATTACGAGTACGATGTTGACAATCACCCTGGTATGACTCGAACAGATCAAGATGGCATGGAACAAATAGACATTTTGACGGTGGAACTTCCGCCGGGGCTAAAGAAAAACGATACCGAAATTGAAGTCCGCTTTGATATGCAATCTGACGGGAGTATTGAAATTAAAGCGGTAACGAAGGATAAATCCGGTAAGGTTATCGCTGACGGAAATTTAAAAATCAAGCACGAACAGGATTGGGAGTGAATTCCTTGAAAGGGCGAAAAGATTTCTTGACTCAATTAAGAGAGCTTTTCGGCAATAGCAGCCGACAATCCTTTTTGCAAAAACTGCAAAATTTTTTTAGCGACTCTGCAAAGAAACCGCAACGCATAAATAAAGAGATTATCAAGCACAAATCCGAATTGGAAGAAACTCAATTAGTAATCATTGATATTAACGGCACAGATGCATGGCGAAATCATGTGGAACGTCTAAAAGATGTATCTGTACTTGCTGAAGGTATTTCAAATTCAGAAATTTTGCTTAGGAATAGCAACATGGCTCCTTTTGCCAAATCCGTGACCACTAGTCTGGTTGATATTCCTGCCTATGTGAATAAACATTTCAAAGAACCCATGGATATAAATGATGATACCAGCGAGGAAGTAGCGCGGCAAACCGGCAAACTCGTCAAGAATTATATTTGGGATTTACTCAGAGGTTGTCATAGCGGCATTAAGCACAGCCAAGGTCCAGAAAAATCTTTCTATGAATCTTTTTACGAACGTTTGGAGCAATATCTATCTTCCATAGGCGTTTGTCGTAAAAATATTAAAGTCGGCATGGACATTCGTGATAATGCGAAATGGTTTGAAACACCGTTTATAAGGGAATCCTCCGTGACAAGTCAAATCGGGACTATTGATGAAATCGAGGTGTCTCCGCACTTTATTCCTTATCGAGATGAGGACGGTGCTCAAGATGAACTGATACTTAAAGGCGTGTGTATTGCCTTTGGCGAAGCTCGGAAGAAGGGGTGATGACGAATGGGCTGGATTGGTTTCTGGAGTGAGGAGGATTTAATAAATGTAATTTGGCGTGAATTTGGTACTCGTTGTTGGAGTAAGCAGGAACTAATAGATATAATTCAGCGTGAACTTTACTCTAAAAGCAACTTAGAGAAAATGGTTATTGAAATCGAGCGCGAAATTTATATTCCTCCGGTCGTCTCTCAAGATGAAATTCGCAAATTGATTGAAAAAATGCTGACGGAACATCACAGCATGGCAGACAAAGAATCGAAAATCATGCTTGATAAGGCTGACTTGCAAAAAATTCGTCAAGAAGTTATTTTAAGTCTTAAACAGGAAATTTACGAGGAAATCAGTCGTGCTCAAGTAGATTTAGGCAACAAATTTGAAGGGCGAATTCACAATCTGGAGGACGAAGTTACTAATTTGCCCAAATATACACCGGTAGCTCCTTCGCCTGTCGATTTTACTCTATTTCAAAATGCAATAATGCAGATTCAAGCAAAACAAAAACGATTGGGACTGCGATTAACAAAAATTGAAGCAAAATTAAACGCTCCGCAACCTACTGCTGTTCCCGTTGGCGGTAGCAATACCTTGCAAGAGCAACGTCTGTTTGAGCTTGAAAAACAAAATGCCTCACAGGTTAGGGAATTAACCACTTTGAAACGGCAGCTTGAATCCCTGCAGAAACAAATAGAAAAATTAATTAACAGCGGTGTTGTTCCTCCGTCCACACAATCAGCCCTTCCGGTCGCTCCTTTTCAGATTGTCAAGCCAATTCAACCTGTTCAGCCCGTCAAACCTAAAATAAAGCCGTGGATAAAATTTTTCTCCTTGCCTAAGCCGACAAAGCTTATGGCATTTTTCCATGGCGACGGTCTTGCAGTCAAAACTAAATTGGGGCAAAGTATTCAGGGAATGGACGAATTAATAACCTATTTGACTCAATCGAAAATTGTCGAGCCTGCGCGGTTGTTTGAGCTTGAAAAACAAAATGCCTCACAGGTTAGGGAATTAACCACTTTGAAACGGCAGCTTGAATCCCTGCAGAAACAAATAGAAAAATTAATTAACAGCGGTGTTGTTCCTCCGTCCACACAATCAGCCCTTCCGGTCGCTCCTTTTCAGATTGTCAAGCCAATTCAACCTGTTCAGCCCGTCAAACCTAAAATAAAGCCGTGGATAAAATTTTTCTCCTTGCCTAAGCCGACAAAGCTTATGGCATTTTTCCATGGCGACGGTCTTGCAGTCAAAACTAAATTGGGGCAAAGTATTCAGGGAATGGACGAATTAATAACCTATTTGACTCAATCGAAAATTGTCGAGCCTGCGCGGGCAAGTTTTATGAAAAATCTTAGTTGGTGTATGGAAGCCTTGGAAAAACTCTACGAGAAATTTGATTTTGATAGTTACGAGGCGGAGGAACTCTCTGAAAAAATTACCGATAAATTTTTCAAGATTATCACTGATAACTTATTGGATAACGTAATGTTAGCTATTTATCGCGGCGGTAAAAATGCGGTTGGCTATCAAGATTTTTTACAAAATGTAAATCGCTATCTATCGAAACACGGTATTTACACGGAAAACATTGAGCCAGGAATAGTGATTAACAGGGATATGGTCTCCAATATCGAGCCGCCGATAACAAAATATACATCTGTGGCTACCGATGACGGTAAAGTTGATGAAGTAGAATTGTTGCCTTACTTCATGAGCTACGAAGATGATGACGGCAAATTGGATACCGTGCGTAAACGTGGCAGAATTGTTCTTTTGAAATATGGAGCGTGAAATATTTGGCTAAATTTGTCGGCATTGACTTTGGTGCCTGTAATATCAAAACCGCAAGTTGGCGCGGGAAGAATGCGCATATTATTCGCCTTTCACAAAATGTAGATCAAAACTATATTCCCAATGTGGTGCTTTACGATATGACCCGCGCCGGTGAAATAGAAAAGAAAATCGGCGATCCCGCTAAAGACGAGCAAGATCCGGAAAACAGCGTAGAATATGTTAAGCGAAAGTTGGAGCTTATTGAGTGGTCGAAAAATATTCCTCATCTTAAGCGCGATGTATCGGCAGTGGAGGCTGCCACAGATATTTTTTGCGGTATCAGAGAGAGGCTCACCAAGAAATTAAATTGCGAAGGGAAAGACCTTCAAGCGGTAATTACCGTCCCCGTTTGCTCCTCCGAACTCCAAAGAAGTCGTATCTATCAAGCGGCTAAAGCAGCCGGAATTGCCGTAGAGGCCATTGTCACAGAACCTTTTGCTGCTATGTTCGCCCTTGAAAATTTATTTGATGATGAAGAAGATGCGAATGTGCTCATTTTCGATTTTGGTGGGTCTACGCTTGATTTGAGCTTATTAAAAATTGAGCATGATGACGGCATTCGTATCGAGGAATTGGCATCGGCAGGACTCGCCTACGGTGGAATTGATATTGACACGGCGATTTTTTCCGAGATAATTGCCCCAAAATATGCTGCGGAGATTAGTGAAATAAAATCTAAAGATGACACCGTGGAACAGGCAAAGACGACAAAAGAATTTCATGATGTTGTTACTAATCTCAAAGAGAAATTATTCGAGGAGGACAACGAATCAAGCAAGCGACTATGTACCTTTTACGGTAGCGGGAAACATTACGAATTCGAGTTGACACGCCAAGAAATGACGTCATTGTTTGAGCGGCATGACTTGAAGGGTAAAATTTTTTCTCTTTTAGATGAACTTTTCGGGCAAACATATCTGAATAAAAATGAGGTCACGCAGGTTAAGACTTTTGGCGGGACTTCTCGCGTAAAATATGTGCTTGATCTCCTGACGGAATATTTCGGTACAGATATTTTTGACAGCGATGATTATGAATGGGAAGAAGAAACAATAGCAGATGTTGCCGCCGGAGCCGCTCATTACCTTGGTATTCGCAAGGAACAGGACGAGGATATTGAAATCGTCAACAATATTCCCTTCAGTCTTGGCATAGCAAAGGGAACGTCCTTTAAAAAATATATTGATTGTTGTCCGCCTTACGGTCAGCGCACAAAGCGTATCCCTTTACCGTGGCAAGAATTAAATGATAATGGTTGCAAAGTGTCCGTTTATCAGAGTTTTGCTGATTCCGAAAATGTTGGAGTTGGCGGTAAAGATGGTGCGGTGTATGTAGGTGCTGTGACAGTCCACTCCGATCTTTATCAAGCGAAGGACGGGATTTTGCTAGAAATGGAAATGACCGACAGCGATACGCTTCAAATGATATTCTCGGAAATGAGATCATCCGGTCTTAAAGAAATCGAGATACAAACTATCAATCTGCGTGACACGGTAAATTTATAAAAAGTTTTAGGAGGCTAATGAAATGGACGAGCGGGAGCAAGAACTAAGCGAACTCCGCAACTATGGTCATAAGCTCTT
>AUXO016373216.1_pt1 | contig 10767 bp, 12 predicted proteins | sample 768731 | NCBI WGS metagenome assembly AUXO01 (sample SAMN02715735, study PRJNA202380) | gut metagenome | biome: sheep rumen | host: Ovis aries | place: New Zealand: Palmerston North
TTCTTGACAAGTCTGTGTCGTGTACGATATAACACTATATACAAACGTATGTTGCGCGAACCTTAACAATTAACTTTGCAAACTGGTAGTGACCATTTGATAGCGAGTCGTAGCACAGGCTGCAATAGCGCACAAGAAATGATAATGTAAGCGGATCTATATTAATCCAATAGCATTAAAGGATATCCCCGGAGCATTGCTCCGGGGATATTTTAGGTATACTTAGTGATATATATATCGCGGCAGGATACGGCACACAGACTAAAATCCTAATAACTACAGGGATTGCGAAGATAATTGATGAGGTTTTCTCCTTCGTTTATTCCTTTTGCTGAGCCCAGTGTGGGGAAAAAGAAGTTGCCTCTCAGTGAACTATTCACTTACGAGACAACTCCTTTTACAGATACACAAGGAAATACGATTAATCGAATACAGCCTTGCCATCTATTGTTAGATTATCCAAATCAATTTCTTCCGGAGTTATGGGAATTACCCAATTATGCTCGATCATTGAAGTAATGAACTCATCCGGGAGTTTAAGTCGGTAATTCTTCACATAATAAGAAAGGTCTCCTGGCCAAACCCATGTACCGTCGGTGAAGGATGAAGGTGAACCGGCAACTCCTTTTTCAGGGCAGATTACATCTTCAACAACTCCCGGGGCCACGGCAAGAGGAATGCCTGCTTGAAGATATGAACAGATCTTATCTATCAAGGAACGATCCTCCTTTCCTATAAAATCTTTAATAGAAGAACCTTCCGGATTACCGTGAGGCATTTCTTTGTAATAACCTTGACTAGTAATATTCATATGTTTATCATCCTTTCTTCTTTGGTTTAAAAATCCTCCAAGTACCAGTGTTTATCCATTGACTTGGTCCTATGGTAAGACGTCCGTTAGGCCATACCCACACAGTATCAGTTGGTGCTTTAACAGTCACCCCTAGCTTGTTTGCAAGGTTCTGAGCAAATCCTGAATCCAACTTTCCAGTACTGCAAGATATCAGTCTTATTCCACCTGAATGGTATCCGGGATCCTTCTTAAGCATTAGAGCAAGTGTACGTTGGTCAAGGTTAACCCACTCTCCCTTATAGTAATACTCAGCAGTGTCCGGATTCCCGTGAATAGCAACATCTGTGAACCCTTCCTCCTCTTTGACACGGGCAGCAAAAGCTTTCAGATTATCTCCTTGTCTTGGACCAACAAATGCTGAAGATGCACTTACAGCATACTCTGATCTAGATCCCCTAGTGGCACCAAATCCACCGTGATATCCTGCCCCCATTATACCACCCCCTTGCATGAACTCAGGGCTTTTCCAGTGTCACTCTCAAATTGATATATCTTAATACCCATATCCCTGTACTTTTGAAATATAGAGTCTGGACATGCTCCATAGACTACAATTGCAACTGGCTTAATGCGCTGTACGACAACATCTAAACCGTTGATAAAAATGGTACGATCCCCAAGATTTTTGAGGGTGCCATGAGTTCCAACTGCGATGACAGAATGCTTTTCCAGACCATCAGTACAAACTTTGAATGTCCTTCTGTCTCCATAACGGATATTGGGAATCACCTTCACGCCATTGGATTGGAGCCATGTTCCGATAGCTCTGCTACGATAAATATTCCACAACTGCATGACCAACGGCATGTCACGATAAAGGCTCCAGTCCGGTAATATGATCCCGTTATACTTTTGAAGAATCGGAAGATATCTCTTGGGGTTACGCCATAGTCGTTCAAAAAGATAATCATCTTCATAAAAGTGAACCCAGCAGTTGTAATCCGTTCCGGAAATACACTTCGAAAATGCAATCAGCCTGTTGGGAATATCGTAGCAAGGCGTGATCACGGGAAACTCAAAGAATCCGGCAAAAGTTGCCAATGTTACTAAAAATGCGTTAAATACATCTTTACATCCTTTACGGATGCCATTTACTTTTGACATTTTTCATGCCCTCCTTATAGGAAAATAAATACTTTAATGAGATAGAAATCATATTGATTCCTCCTTCTTAAGATTGATATTTTCCTTGGGATGTGGCATAATAATTTTGCGTAATTAGGATGCTTGCATCCCAAGGAAATCACCTTATAAGCCATTTGGTTTACAGGGTGTTTTTCTTTTTATATCTATAAACAATCAATAGACATCACCTCCTCGACATACTGCAGTTGATATTCAGCAGCTTCAGAAGAAACCCCACAGAGATTGATAATGTAATCTACAGAAGGTTTCCTTTTTAATGCTTTTAACTTGTAATATGGTATAAGTAACTCTGCTGCAAGGCATTTCGCTTGCCATTCTGGATCGTTATATGCCTCGACTTTTCTATTTCCGCGACTATATAATTTGACTCCTGTAACACAGATTAAGATGTAGTGAGCCATCTCATGAGCTATAGTCATTCTGTCACGACCTTTGCCGTCACAGGCTCTGTTATAGATGCTTTCCCTTATTCTTATGGTATGTTCGAATATATCCGTGTCAGCGTGTGCGGTTGTGTCGTCCCATTCATCATCACTAACTATCTCATAGGAGAGCTCAGGGAAAGCTTCACACATTTGATCAAGTAAAAGATCGACCGGTATTTTCCATACATCGAGATATCCAAACTTCTTACGTACAAGGTATGCAATCTGTCTCATATCTTCTCTGGAGACAGATTGGGCGTAAAACTCACTCATGAGGGGAGTCCTCCTTAAACTTATTTTCTAATAATTCAAGAAGCTGTTCGCATGTTTTCTCGTCAATTTCATCAAAGCGGCGAGCAAATCTAATTGCAAACTTCTTATTGGCCTCAGAAGCTTTAGCAAGATTTAATTCTACAGTTTCAAAGGATTCATAAGCGGTATCCTTGAACTCATCATTTTCATTATCTGAAAGATTGTAAGTATCAGGGATCAAAGAAAACCATGAATCAGGCATTTTCTTCTTGCCATTCTCTACGGCTGAAAGAAAAGCAGGGGAAATACCTAAATCAGTAGCCATTTTTCTTAATGATATATTTGCTTTTAATCTAATATTCCTTAAAAAATTGCCTAATTTTGTACGCATACTATTCCTCCGTTTACCTTTTTGGTTAACACAATCTTATATCAAACCAAAAGCCGTGTCAACCTATATGGTGAACATTCAATATTTCTTAGTGAGTACGGACAATCAGAAAGGATATTTCGTCGCGATAGTATGGATATTGAGCCATCATTACCAAACTTAAGATGTTTCCAATATTCGGCAGTTCAGTTTTTGCAGAACGTATTTTCTTGACAAGTCTGTGTCGTGTACGATATAACACTATATACAAACGTATGTTGCGCGAACCTTAACAATTAACTTTGCAAACTGGTAGTGACCATTTGATAGCGAGTCGTAGCACAGGCTGCAATAGCGCACAAGAAATGATAATGTAAGCGGATCTATATTAATCCAATAGCATTAAAGGATATCCCCGGAGCATTGCTCCGGGGATATTTATGTCCTGGCAGGCCATTAAGCTCTTATACCGAGTAAATATATCCAAGGCAGGCTCTAGAATAAAGAACAGATCCAGGCTGCAAGTGCGGATGCAGCAGGGAATATGACCAGGAGCTTAAGCAGCTGGCTCTTGATGTTGTAACCATATTTCCTGTTTGTATATACAGGGGTGACTTCAGGTGTATAGTGCTGGAAGAACTTGAACTTTATCAGCAGGAAGTAGTCAAAAAAGACCATGTCGTAGATCTTATATATAGAAAAGATCAGGACAAATCTAATAAAGAACTGCCAGAAAGTATAATCAGATCTGAAACCGTCCCATATGGATATAATGCCTGTTCCCAGTATCATGAGGATGCTCATAACGATGAGGGTCCATCCCATCTTCCTTGCACCATAGAAGGGCTCGTCGTATCTGTCCTTAAGGAGAGCCTGAGCTTCCTTGGGTGCAGATGAGAAGAATCTCTTATCCTTGATAAAAGCAACAGCAGAAATCAATAAGATAGTTATGGCGACGCAGAAAACAAGTGCCAAGAATAAAGTAAGCAGCATATTAGAATTACCTCCAGAAGGTAATTCTATAACAAATGGTTAGATAATGCTAACTAAATATCCTTCCATTGTTTGCGGTACTCTCTCGGGGACTTGCCGAAGAACTTCCTGAATGTCTCAGACATATAGCTTATCCCGTTAAACCCGGTCTGCTCAGCGATCTCGGTAAGGGACATGGATGTTGATCTCAGATACTCGGCAACCTTCCTTGACCTGTAGTGCATAAGATAGTTGATAGGTGATTCCTGAGTATACCGGTGGAACAGGGTGTTGCAAAGCGACTTGCTTATATTGGCACTGGCAGCAATACCGTCTAATGTCAGGGCGGAGGTGTAATTATCCGAGATATAGTGCATCATGCTCTTAAACAGGAGCATGTGGGGATCAGACAGGAATTCCTGATCTGTTGAACCCAGTGTCATGCTCTGCTTTCTGATGATCGCCCAGATCTTGAACAGCTGCGTGGTTACCGCAAATGCGTCATGTCTTATATCAGGCAGCTCCATCATGAGTGTGTGGAGACATTCCGTATTCTCGTTTATATCCCTGAACCTCAGATAGGATAAGTCCTTGTTATCCAGGATCGGCTTGATGAATTCCATCTGTACTTTGACCGAAGAGTAGAGCACACTAGGGTGGACTACAAAGATAACATATTTTGCTATCTGATCATCCACACAGATGCTGTAATGTATCTGATTGGAATTAACAAATATGGTATCACCTTCGTGGAGCATTAATATCTTACCGTTGACCGAATAGGCCATCGTGCCCGATTTAACTGACACTAATTCAATGTCTTCGTGGAAGTGAGGGACCTTCTCCCAGGTGGCCTTGGGTGCGACCCAGCCGTCATAGATATAGGATGGGAACTGGGGATCGTCGTAGTTTACGATCTCTGAACCGTCATCGTTCTTAACTATAAGTCCCATCATATCTCTGTTCATAACAAAATTCCTCACAAGCTTTAGAAAGTATAACTATCTAACACTGTCATGGAAAATAGTTATAAAAACCGCCTAAAATCTCACTATTATGCTTTTATGGGAATAATATACTTGAAATCATCAAGCAAGGCAACACCAAACAACTTGCAAACGGGGGTAAAAGAATGGCAGACAAAGCGATAATCATGAAGGATATCTGTAAGGACTTCAAAGTGCTTAACCGTCACGAAGGACTGAAGGGAAGCATAAGGGATCTGTTCTCAAGAGATTATAAGATAATCCCTGCCGTCAAGAACGTAAGCATGGAGATAGAGCAGGGGGAGATCATAGGTTATCTCGGTCCCAACGGAGCAGGTAAATCCACAACCATCAAGATGATGACGGGCGTATTGGAACCCACATCCGGAGAGATCCTTGTAAACGGCAACATCCCTTACAAGGACAGGACAAAAAACTGCGAGAACATCGGGGTCGTCTTTGGTCAGCGAAGCCAGCTGTGGTGGTCTCTGCCGCTTATAGAATCCTTCAAGCTCTTAAGGGATATCTATATGGTGCCCACAAAGGAATATGAGGAGATGATAGATCTCTACAGATCCCTTGTGGACATCGAGCCTATCATCAATAAGCCGGTAAGACAGATGTCTCTTGGCCAGAGGACATTAAGCGATATCCTGGCAGCTTTCCTGCACAATCCGGATATCGTATTTCTGGACGAGCCGACAATAGGCCTCGACGTATCCATGAAATCCAAGATACGTGATCTTATATCAGGACTCAACCAGACTAAGAATACAACGGTTATCCTGACTACACACGACATGGGTGATGTTGATGCGCTCTGCAAGAGGGTAGTCATCATCGATAAGGGCGAGAAGATCTATGACAACGATATAGAGCACCTTAAATCCTACTTCGGTTCATACAGGACTTTGAGCCTGAGGCTTGCTGACGATACATGGGAGGAACACCTCATAGATGAGAGCAAGACTGACATCATGGATGTCATAAACAGCAAGCAGAAAGAAATCGGCATTAAAGACATCAAGCTTCAGGAGATCTCTACAGAGGAGGTCATCAAGAAGATATACGAAGGAGGTGCCGTATGACGAGGCTTCGGAAATTGTTTGCTCTTACCAGGGCAGGCATAATGGAATCACTTCACTACAGGCTCGGTACTTTTGTTACCCTTTTTGCAAACCTCATATATCTTGTGCTGGTCTACTTTCTCTGGAAGGCTATCTATGCGTCTTCCGGGACGGATGTGGTCAACGGAATGACCCTCTCGGATACGATGATATATGTAATACTTGCGACAGCATTATTCAATTTTCTCGAGATGTTTATCGTATGGGATATGAGCAGGAGCATACAGTCAGGCAAGATAATACTTGACCTGCTCAAGCCGATGAATTACAGGATATATACCTTCTGGAGCTACTCCGGGTCGCTGGTAATGAACTTTGTTCTGACGTTCATACCCACTTTCATCGTGGTAATGGTGGTGACTCACGGAGCGGTAAAGATGGGGATAAATCTTTTGTGGTTTGTTATTGCTGTAGTAATGGCGCTTATAATCAATTTCAATATCGATATGCTGGTGGCAACGATATGTCTTTATACGGAATCCACATGGGGTATCAACATCGTTAAGGAGACAATAGTCCTGCTGCTCTCTGGAGCATCCATACCTCTCGCTTTCTTCCCTGAAGCGCTTAAGAATATAGTGAGATGGCTTCCTTTCAGGGGAGTGTACGATGTGCCGCTCTCAATGCTCCTCGGCAAGAGTGCAGATATCCCCGGAGCTTTTGCATTCCAGCTTATCTGGTGCATTGTGCTTACTGTGGCAAGTGCTGCTTTCTGGAGGTTCTCCGTAAGGCGCATCACTGTGAATGGAGGCTGATCTTATGAGTAAAAAGAGAGGACTTGCTTTTTATCTGTCTATATACAGGAAGATCCTTGTTCAGGATCTTAAGTCCAAGATGAGTTACAGGGCAGACTTTATCATATCCACCTTCGGCATGATACTGACCAATCTGGCAGGTTTTGTGACATTCCTGATACTGTTCCACAATTTTCCTGAGATCAACGGATGGGACTACTACCATATGCTGTTCCTGTACGGATTCTCGCTTATAGCTCTGACACCGGTCCAGTGCCTGTTCGATAATAACTGGAACCTGAGATTCCAGGTGACTTCAGGTGATTTTATCAAGTATTGCTTCAGGCCTATAAACGTATTCTTCTACTTTATGTCTGAGGTGTTTGATATCAAGGGCTTAGGACAGCTTGCATTTGGTATCGGAACGCTGGTATATGCCTGGCATCATATCGGGATCGAAGTAACCTTTGTATCGATCGTAATGCTGATACTGTATCTTATAACGGCATCCCTGTTTATGATAGCTCTCATGAACTTTGCTGCGGCTACATGTTTCTGGATCAGGAACTCCGGCTATGTCATGGTCATAATGTTCAGATTTAAAGACTTTGCCAAATATCCTGCAAGCATCTTTAATACGGTATTCAAGTTTATCTTTACATTCATAATACCTATAGCCTTTGTGGCCTACTATCCCAGTCTTATAGTGCTGACCCCGGACAGTATTCCTATTCTTACTTGGCTTGCTCCGCTGCTGGGATTAGTATATTTCTACCTGAGCTATAAGTTCTGGATGCTGGGTGTCAGGAAATATGATTTCACCGGCTCGTGATGTATAATCTCTTAAAACGTAAGAGACATCATGAGGTAAAGATTTGAATCTGATAGAGATACTACTTATTGCTCTTGGCCTTTCTGCGGACGCATTTGCGGTATCGATATGCAAGGGTGCAGAGTGCGCTCCCGTAAGAAATAGAGAACCTGTCATAAGTGGGCTCTGGTTCGGAATGTTCCAGGGCCTTATGCCTGTGATAGGATTCTTTCTGGGGAGCACATTTGTAAGCCTTATCTCCAGTGTTTCGCCCTGGATCGTTTTTATCATACTCACCGTAATAGGCGTCAACATGATCCGCGAAGGCTTTCAGGGCCGCAAAGAAGGCCCCGACACTTCGAGAAAAAGCGGCTTTGGCGCTGCTTCCATGTTTGCTTCTGCAATTGCGACCAGCATAGATGCCCTTGCGATAGGCGTTACCTTCAGCATGGCAGGGGTTAAGATCTTAAGCTCTTTTACTCTTATTCCAAATGTTTTTACAGCCTGCCTTATCATCGCTCTTACCACCTTTGTTCTCTCTTTCGCAGGAACAAAGATAGGCTCCGCCTTTGGCAGCCGCCACAAGTTCGCATCAGAGCTTGCCGGAGGTACCGTGCTTATATTCATAGGGCTTAAGACCCTTGCAGAGCATTTGGGGCTTGTGGGATTTATGGAGCAGGGTGACATAGTATTCGGGCTCCTTCTGCCTTTTGCCGCATGCGTGGTAGGCGCAGCTTACGTGCTGGTTACGGGAGGCGCCATGAACGATATCCTTGCAAAAGCTCTTACAGGATTTGCTGCGGGAGTCATGACGGCAGTATCCCTGTGGTCGCTCCTTATCCCTGCAGGAGACCTTGCTTCCTCTAGGGCGGCTTCAGGCGGTATACCCATGTTTATTCCTCTTATCGGAGGCTTCTGGTTCGGCATTCTTACCCAGCTTGCATTAGACAGGTCTGTTCCCCATATGCATAACTTCAGCTCTGTCTCCGAAGGACCGGAATCTGACATAAGCAAGTCTGCCAAGATCGCTCTTGCCGCAGCTATACATCACGCATCCGAAGGCGTGGGATTAGGTGTTATCCTGGCAGGGTATTTCGTAGGCAATACAGGTATAAGCTTTCTCGGGGCTGTTACTGTCATAATCGGTATGTCTCTTCAGAATATCCCGGAGTCGGCAGTAGAATCAGTGCCTATCAAGGCTATAGGTGAGCAAAGGTCAAAATCCTTCTTTCTCAGTGTCTTATCAGGATCGGTAGAACCTATCCTTGCCCTCGTAACGCTTATTATAGCCTGCGCCATACCTGACACGATCCCTTATATAATGTCTTATTCAGCAGCTGCAATGCTCTATATAGTTGTAGAGGAGCTTATCCCCGGTATGATGGGCGGTGAGCATCGTGACAGATATGTTGTTTCCTTTGCGGCAGGCTTCTCTCTCATGATGCTGATAAGCACCGTTTTGCGATAAGTAGGAGGGGCTTTATGGAAGAAAACTCGGGATATGAATGGGAACAGATGATGGCAGGGAGGCTCTATGCACCCTGGAAGGTAGGGAGAGACTCCTGGGACAGGGTCCATGCCGCCGTAAAGAAGTTTAATGGATCCGAATACTGGAAGGATAAGTCAGCTCTTGAGGAACTCAAGAAATGCTTTGGCAGGGCAGGGAGCGATATGGTGCTGACGCCGCCTGTTTATTTCGATCACGGGGACAGGATCTTTTTCGGAGAGCATTTTTATGCCAATACGGACCTTACCATATTAGATGGCAACAAAGTTACCTTCGGAGACAATGTTTATATCGCGCCTCATGTGAGCATCTACACTGCAGGACACCCGATAGATGCGGATATAAGGAATACCGATATTGAGTATTCACTTCCGGTCACAATAGGCTCTAATGTCTGGATATGCGGCAATGTAGTTATAAATCCCGGAGTTACAATAGGCAACGATGTCGTCATAGCTTCAGGCTCTGTCGTGACCAAAGATATCCCTTCCCATGTGGTTGCAGCAGGTAGTCCTTGCAAAGTAGTAAGACAGATCACCGGTGAAGATAAGAAGAAATGGACTGAAGCATACCGCGAATACTTAGAAGGAAGAGGGGACTAACCCCTCTTTTTGTTGTACAAATCAGCCGTGTTTTGTAAAATAATCAGATAAGCGTAGTCATTATCAGTGTAAAAAAGGGGCCGGCCCTATGTTTGGAAAGCATTTTGAATGGAATGAGAGCACAATTCATGTGATCGAAGAGATAGGCCGGCATATGCCCGGAGGTTTCTTTATATATAAGGATGATGAATCCCTGGAGCTCATATATGCCAACCATATGGTATTTGATATATTCGGATGCGATGACCTTGAGGATTTTAAAGCTCTTACCGGATATACCTTCAAAGGACTCGTACATCCTGATGACTACGACTCGGTCGATGAGGCCCTGAAAGATCAGATCGAGAGAGGGGATAACGACTATCTGGAATACCGGATCATCCGCAAGGACGGCAGCATCCGCTGGGTAGACGATCATGGCCATTTTACGGAGACAGAAGCTTACGGCGGTATCTTCTATGTATTTATCTCTGATATCACAGATAAGCGCATACAGAGAGAAGAAGAGAAAAAGCTTCTTATGGAGGAGGTTCAGTCTGCAGCCAAGCTTGCTGACCTCATGGCTTCGGTCGCATCTCTTCTGTCCAATATGCCGGCAATGAGCTTCTCCAAGGATGCGAAGACAGGAGAATACCTGGCATGCAACCAGACCTTTGCAGAGTATGCCCACAAGGCATCGCCAGAAGAAGTTGTAGGTCTGACTGACTTCGATATCTTTGATCCGGAAACCGCAAAACACTTTGTTGAAGACGACAAGAAGGCTATTGAGATGGATGAGCCTTACGTATTCTTTGAAGATGTGCCTGATGCCAAGGGCACCCAGATCCGCAATCTTCAGACTACCAAGCTTAAGTTTATTGAGTCCTCGGGAAGAGTATGCACTCTGGGGATGTGCGTGGATGTTACCGAGATCGCCAGGATGAAGTCTTCTGAGGCAAAGCAGCAGGAGATGGAGAAGCGGCTTGAACTCCAGGAACAGCTC
>AUXO010367474.1_pt1 | contig 10766 bp, 7 predicted proteins | sample 768731 | NCBI WGS metagenome assembly AUXO01 (sample SAMN02715735, study PRJNA202380) | gut metagenome | biome: sheep rumen | host: Ovis aries | place: New Zealand: Palmerston North
TAAACCATCTTCGATTGAAATAATTGGATATCTATTAACTAAATCTTCATAGAAGCTAATCATTTCGTCTGCTGTTTTAGTAACACCAATTTTCCAGAATAAATAATTTCCTTCATTTCCTGCTTTTTTAGCTTCATCATACATTTCTGTAGCAGCTACGTCTAATGCTAGGCAAACTTCTTCTCCTGGTTTGTATCCTGCTTTTTCAATAGCTTCAATTATTAATGATAATGCTTCATCTTCGTCTTTAACGTTTGGAGCGAATCCACCTTCATCTCCAACACCTGTAGCTAATCCTCTAGATTTTAATACTTTCTTTAAGTTGTGATAAATCTCGCAGCACATTCTTAAGCATTCTGTGAATGTTGTTGCTCCAACTGGCATAATCATAAATTCTTGTACACTTAGTGTAGAATCAGCATGTTTACCACCATTCATAATGTTCATCATAGGAGTTGGTAATACTTTTGCATTTGTTCCTCCTATATATTGATATAACTCTAATCCTAAAGAAGCTGCTGCAGCTTTAGCTACTGCTAAAGAAACACCTAATGTTGCATTAGCTCCTAGTCTTCCTTTATTATCTGTTCCATCTAAGTCAATTAATGCTTTGTCTAAAGCAACTTGATCATAAACGTTCATACCAACAACTTTTTCACGAATTTCAGTATTAACATTTTGAACTGCTTTTAAAACACCTTTTCCTAGATATCTTGAATTATCTCCATCTCTTAATTCAACAGCTTCAAAACTTCCTGTTGATGCTCCAGATGGAACCATAGCTACACCGCTATATCCACCAGCAACAACTTCAACTTGAACTGTTGGGTTTCCTCTTGAATCTAAAACTTCTAGTGCTTTAACACTGTCAATCTCTAAATAATCTTTCATATAAAAGACCTCCTATATATTATTTATACTATTTAACATCTATAATATAGATATTATTTATATAACTATTCTAACGGCTCCTTACAGCCAATTTAGAATATATCACAAAGAATTATTTATTTCAATAGCATTTTATTAATTGTTTCTTCCTATTATATATATAATAAGAAGAGTTTATTGTTTTTTATGCTTAAAAAGGTTATAATTACGATATGAGAAAAATAATTGTACCACAAAAATATGATAATAAAAAAGTTGTAAACTTCATATTAGATTCATATCCAGATTTAAATAAGAATGTACTATTCAAATCTTTAAGAAAAAAAGATATTCGTATTAATGGAAATAAAATCTCTCAAGACACAATTATCCATGCTGGAGATGAAATTACTATATATATTATTGATGAATACTTATATAATAAGAAGGAAATATCTCTTGATATCATTTTTGAAGATGAAAATATTTTAATAGTAAACAAGCCGGCAGGCATTTCTGTAACTGAAAATGATTCACCAGAGCAAACTCTTTCAAACATTGTATCTCAACAATATGGTAAGAACGTTCTTCCTTGTCACAGATTGGATAGAAACACTTCTGGTCTAGTCTTATTTGCCAAAAATAAAGAAGCTCTTGATATTCTTCTAGAAAAATTCAAGAACAAGGAAATTGAAAAGCATTATATTGCCCATGTATATGGTATTCCAGATAAAGATCATGCTATACTACAAGCATATCTATTCAAAGATAGTAAAAAGAATCAAGTATACATATCAGATGTTATGGAAAAAGGTTTTTCTGAGATAATAACAGAATACACCGTAATTGAAAAAAATACTAAAAATAACACTTCAAAGCTTGATATCAATCTTCACACAGGAAAAACTCATCAAATTCGTGCTCATTTAGCTCATATAGGATATCCTATAATTGGAGATGGAAAATATGGCAAAAATGAAATAAACAAAAAATTTGGCAAGAAGTACCAAGAACTATCTAGTTATTCATTAAAATTTGTTTTTAAGACACCTAGTGGTATATTAGAATATTTAAATAAAAAAGAAATACACTTGGATATCTAATTCCAAGTGTATTTTTTATTTACTCTTTATCTTTTCTTTTTTTATATATATTAAAAGCAATTAATCCTACAAATGTGATTATTTCTACAGAATAACATATTCCTTGAATTAAGGTCATCTTATATTTAACCGTTATTATTCCTGTAAGCTTTTCATCAGACTTAACAAGAACATGTCCATTCTCATTGTTTTTAACAACTTCTAACTTTTCTTTAGAACCATCTTGAAGTTCTATATCTGCTACATAACCTTTATAGTATACTAAAGGCATATTTATCTCTAAATCATTTTCTTCATCATCATATTCAAAGATTATTTCTGAACCAGTTTGTGTAAACTCATATGTCTTGTCCTTGTCATTAATATTATATAATTCTAAATCATCCAAGTCAGTATTGACTGGTAGATACTCAGCAGATCCAGTTTCATGGTCAATTCCTTCAATTAAATCTTCAAATTTTTCATATATAGGATTAAATTTAATATTTACATTACTTAAAACATATCCATATATAATAAGAAGAATTATGCAAAAGAATACACAAAAATCTCTTCTATTATTTTCTTCAAATATAGCATAGAAGCATGACGCTCCTATAAAAGAATATAATAATGTTGGTATAAAATTAAGTCTAAATGGAAATTGTAGAACACTTAAAAATGAAATCTTTTCCCATGGGAAAAAATGACTGGTCATAAAATATACAATTCCACCAATAACAAATAATTGTATCTCAAATCGATTCTCTTTATATGTAACTCCTTTTCTGATGAACATAAGCATCGCAAGAATAAGTAATATTGCTCCTATTCCTTCACTCATCCCATCTGAACGAACCAATGAATCAACAGCGTATCCAGCTTTAATATTACTTCCAAGCATTAATGATAAACTAGTAGCTCTACTTTTAATCACTTCTGGATCTTCAATAGATTCTCCATCTATCTTAAATGTATCATTGCTCTTCTGTTCAATCATAGGTCCAAAGAATCCTACGCAAAGTAACACTGCTATTAGTGCTGCTATTACCAAATTCAACAATCTTCTCTTATCTTTTATAACAATGTCTATATTTAATAAGCATATTAATATAACCAAAGGAATTACAACCACAAAAGTCAATATATGAGAATTTGCTAATCCCCAAAAAGCAATTGAAATAATCCACCATTTTTTATTGTCACCAAATATAACTTCATATAACCCATATAGAAGCAAAGGTAAGAATATAAATGATAATATTTCTCCTAGAGCTCCTCTAACAAAAACATCTGTTAATCTATATAAAGAAAATGTATATAGAATAGCTGTTAAATATCCTACTTCTTTCTTTTTAAAAATTGCTTTAGCGCTTAAATAAGTTGTACAAAATGTTGCAAATGTTATTAGTACTAAAAATATCTTATATGCATTTAAAACATGATAATTAAAAACAAGCATTAAAATTGCTGGAATATATAAGAATATTTCTGGATAAAAAATAGAATTAGCATATCCAAGATTCTTTAATAAACCTGAATGAATAAACGATGGGAAAATACCATTTTTAAGATTCTCATTTATTTGTATTATTCTATTTAAATGATATCCAAAGTCATGTGTGTAAATCATCATATTATTGAAATATGGTTGGCACGCAAATACTGCTATTGCAAATGCAATAATTAGAAATTTCACAACATCAATTATTCCCTTTTTTTCTTTAAGTGTAGCAATAATCTTCTTCACTCTATTCCTCCGCTTTAATATATTTTATCTAATTCTTCCAATACGAAAGGTGTAATGTATTTATATCCTACATCTTTAATGTGTACATAATCATCTTGTCTATATTTTGGTCCTGTACTAATAAATTTAGAAGAAACATCTATATAATCTACTTCCCACTTTTCACATGTAGACTTTATTTGACTTAAGAATTCATTTCTTCTTTCTTCTAATATTGGTCTTAATCTGCCGTCTAAAGTAACATGATTAACCGTATCATCATCAAATAGAAACATTTGTAAATAGCAAAGTTTCGAATTTGGAAACTTTATCTTCATTTTACTAATAGTTTTTTCCAAATCAGATATAATAGAATCGCTATTTGTAACGTCCTTTGTTGTCATATCTACTTCACCTATTGGTCTTTTCTTGTCGGCTGGAAAATACCCCATATCAAATCCCATTATATCATTTGCACCGCCATCAAAAAGAATTATATCTGGTTCATATCCAATTTTATCTATTTGATTCGCAATAATTAACTCTGGATTATCTAAATTAAGAGATATTGCAGAAGTTGGAACAGCATAATTATTTATCACTGAATTAGGAAGCTTTTTTGAAAAATAATATTCAAAAGCCCTATCTTCATTTCCATATCCTGCCATAATAGAATCTCCTAGAATACAATAATCCTTGTAATCTAATGAATTAGATGTAAAATTGCTTATAATCGCAATAATAATTATTAAAATAAAGATACTTATAATTATTATTTTTTTCGTCATTTATTCTATCCTCTTCTGTTACCTAATAAAAAGTAGAGCAAATACTTTGCTCTACTTTCTTTTATCTAAAAAACTCTTCAAATTCTTCACTTGTTATTTTTTCTTTTTCTATTAAAGTTTGAGCAACTCTATCTAAAATGTCCATGTTTTCTAATAATATTTTTTGAGCAGTTTTATATGCATCATCAAGTAATTTTTGAACTTCATTTCCTACTTGATCCACTATCTTATCACCAAATATTTGTATTTCATATGGATCATCAACTTTAAGTGAAATAGGTCCAATCTTATCATCCATACCGTAAATTGTTAACATATCTTTAGCAATTCCAGTAGCTACTTCTAAGTCGTTACTTGCTCCTGTTGATATTTCATTTAAAGCAACTTTTTCAGCAGCTCTACCACCCATAAGTGCTACCATTTTCTCTAACAACTCTGTTTTAGAAATATAGTATTTATCCTCTGTTGTTTTATACATTGTATAACCACCAGCAACACCTCTAGGGATTATAGAAACTTCTTTAACATCTGTTTGTGTAGGCAAGAATTTACTTACAACAGCATGTCCAGCTTCATGATAAGCTGTTAATTTTTTATCTTTGTCAGATACGATTCTATTTGTTTTCTCTAATCCAACTGTAACTTTCTTAACAGCACTTTCTATATCATCATTACTTATTTCTGTATGATTATTTCTTGTAGCAATAATAGCAGCTTCATTTAAAATATTTGCTAACTCAGCTCCAGTAAATCCTGCTGTATCACCAGCTATTTCATTGAATTTTACTTCTTCTGCTATTTTTTTATCTTTAGCATGTAATCTTAGTATAGCCTCTCTACCATTAATATCAGGTGTAGGAATAGTAACTTGTCTATCAAATCTACCTGGTCTCAATAAAGCTTTATCTAACATTTCTGGTCTATTAGTAGCTGCTAATACAATAATAGTTTCATCAGATTCAAATCCATCCATTTCAACCAATAATTGATTCAATGTTTGGTTATTCTCTGTTTCAGAACCGCTATTTGAAGTTCTTCTAGAACCGATAGCATCAATCTCATCTATAAAAATAATGCATGGTGCTAATTTTTTAGCTTTTTCAAATAGTCTTCTAACTCTTGAAGCACCAAGACCAGCAAACATTTCAATAAACTCTGATCCACTCATTGAAATAAATGGAACTCCTGCTTCTCCAGCTATAGCTTTAGCTATTAATGTTTTACCAGTACCTGGTTTACCATATAATAAAATACCTTTTGGAATTTTTGCTCCCATTTCAAGGTAAGCCTCAGGTTTTTTCAAAAAATCAACTATCTCTATTAATTCGTTTTTCTCTTCATCTAATCCGGCAACGTCCTCAAATCTAATATCTGTCTTTTTGCCTTCTTCACCACCATATACTTTTCCTTGGTCTCCTCCAAAGCCTTGCATTTTAAATATCATTATCATTAATGCTATAAGTAGTATAGTTGGTATCATAGAATAAATAGTATCAACTAACTTTAATAATGGATTAACTTGTTTTTGATTTAACTCTATTTTGAATTCTCCAGAGTCAACTTTATCTTGAACCCATTCCATGAAAGCTTGAATACTTGGAACAAGAACTGATTTTTCTCTATCCTTTTCCTCACCTTCACCTTTCATAGTAGCTTTTACAGTAGCTGATCCTTGTGTCATCTCCAATTTTTCAACTTTATCTTCTTTTATAGAAGTTAATAGTTCTGTAAATGCTAGTTCCTTTTCTTCTGATTTTTCTTTTGCAGTCAAATAGTAAAATACTGTTGCTCCAGTTAAGCATACAATGATTAAAATAGAAACTATAATCGTTTTTATTAATTCATTCTTTTTTTCTTTTTGTTTGTCCTTATCCATTTTTCACTTTCCTTTTCTATTATATTTCAGAACCATCTGGTTCATTGTTACTATTTATTTCTGGCTCATTTGATTCGTCGTTAGTCTTTTCTTCGCCAGTATCTTCTTTTTCTTCTTTTTTTTCTTCTTCTTTTTTCTCTTCTTCTCTCTTCTTTTCTTCTTCCTCTTCTTGCAATTCTTTTCTAACTTGCTTTTGAACTTCGATTATTTTTTGTAATTCTTCACTTTGCTTTATCAAATCATATTTTATCATAAATATAGCTGCTACTATATAAATATATGCTATCAATGTATACATCAAATCAAAGTGACTAATTACAAATCTAGTATATGTATAGACTACTGAATACACACCAATAAGTGCAGTTGATAATGTAATCGCATATGCAGAAAGTCCAGCTAGAGGGCTAAATTTAAATCTTACACCCGCAAATGTTGATACGATATATCCAAATGCGAGTACCATAACCCAATTGGCAATCGTAGTTAATAAAAGTTGTATAAAAATTGCAGCAAAATTTGAAATTACAGCAGAACCATATAACTGAGCTTTAGTATATGTTTCCAATCCTTCTACTAGGTCAGCCTTAGTTTGTTCTGTTTCAATTATCTCTTTGGTCTCTTCCATTGCAGAAAGGCCATTAATATATTTATCTGTTACTTCATTTTCATCTACTCTTATAAAGAAACCATCTCTAAACAAAGCTACAATCGTATCTGTATTTAACGATTTATCTTTGTAATCCTGTATTCTAGCTTCGCTTAGATTTTTATCTGTTTCAACAAATAATCTTGTTCCAAATTCTTCATCATAAGCATATGTATTTCTTTCGAATTCTAAAATGCCTCCTTTAAAAGAAAAATCCGGAAGATCCTCTTTTATGAAATTAATTAATCTTTCTGTTCCCTCATATGATTTATATCCGTTAAAAAGTGCAGCAACAAGTGAAATAAACAAAACCAAACAAAACAAATATTTTACTGCTTTTTTAAAAGGTTCATCTAAAAATGTTCCATAGTCTTCTAATTTAAAAATGGCAATCCATACTCTTTTAAAGAAGCCTATTTTTTTAGTTTGTATTTCCATTATATATATTCCCTCCTAATTTCACTGCTTACTTCTATTGGAGAAATATCTATCAATACTTTATCTCCTGTGTGTATGTCATCACTTCCGGTAATATCAATTATTGAGTAGAACATTCCTATTCTACCAATTACCTTATATTTTTTCCCTTTAATTTCTACTTTAAGTGAATTATCTATAAATATTTTTTTGAATTCTCTTCCAACAGCTAAAAGATTATTTCTAAAAGAAAAATCATCTCTAAGCTTATTTCTATTAAATCCATCTTCATATCCTACAGGAATTACTGCCACTTTGGTTTCTCTAAATGTTCTATATATGCTAGAATATCCAACATAAGATCCTTTGGGAATATCTTTTATTTCAACTATTTCAGTCTCTAATTTACCAATTCTCTTTAACTTATTAGTTTTAAATAATGATCTACCTAAAAATAGTGTTCCTATTCTTACGGCGTCTAAATTCATATATGGATACTTAACAAAAGCACCACTTTCTGAACAATGCATTATTCCTGGATCAAATCCAGCTTCTTTTATTTTTACACTTAGATTAATTAATCTATCAAATTGTTTTTGAGTCCATCCTTTATCTCTAACATTAGAAAAATGTGTATAAATTCCAACAATTTGAATATTCTCTCTATTTTTAAAAGCATCTATTATATCATCAACTTTGTTATATAAAAATCCATATCTAGAAAATCCTGTATCAATCTTTATATAACATTTTACGTTTTCATGATTAATCTTTTTAGAAATTCTTATTGCCTCTTCAAGCTCATTCTTTGCTCCAATTGTAAGTACAATATCATTTTCAATCAAGAATTGTAATTCTTCTTCGTTTACTACTGGAGATAGCATAATAAAGTTTGCCTTCACACCAGCATCCACAAGTTTCATTAATTCTTCTGTTTGAGCACAAGCTATATCATTTATGCCGTTCTCAATTAAAAACTTAGTATATTCTACAATTCCAAGACCATATCCATTGCACTTAACAACTGCATATACTTTTGCTTTATCAGACATTTTCTTAATAACATTAATATTGTTTTTTAAATCATTCTTATTAATAACAAATTTCTTCATAATCCTATTTCTTCTTTATTATTTTTTTCTTTATTGTTCTTAATGTTCTAAACGCTTTTTCAGCAAATTTATATAATCTATATCTTATTGGTTTATATGGAATAAATATTTCTCCGATAAACTCTGTAAAGTCCGCATTAAAGCCTTTCTTGAAACGATATAATCCATATTGTGGATGATTCTCATCCACAACACCAGAAACTCCTCTAAAGTCATAAACATCGCATCCATTTGCTATTGCTTCTTTAATCATTGTCCATTGTAACAAATAATTTGGCATTAGATTCCTATGTTTATTTGAGCTAGCACCATATAAATACCATGTCTTCTTACCATACATAATTGGAATAATACCTGCTATTGGTTCATCTTCATAATAAGCCATCAATAGTTTCATATGCTTTGGTGCCATTTCATCATACATTTTTTCAAAGTAAGAAAGTGATCTAACAATAAAGTTGTCTCTTTCTCCTGTTTCAACCATTATTTTATGGAATTCTTTCAAGTCATCTCTTGTGCCTTCCTTAATTACAACACCCTTTTTAGTAGCCAATCTAATATTGTATCTTGTCTTTTGATGGAATGCCGCGAAAATTTCATCTTCAGTCTTTCCTTTAATATCTAATTTAAATACAAATCTTGGTTGAATTTCATCCTTGAAATCTTTACTATCATCTTTAATTTTAAATTTATTTCTAGAAATAATATCTCTAAAAACATCGTCACTTTTTAATACATCAGGTTCAACTCTTAGAACAAATGCGTTATATTTTTTTGCCAATTCATCAGAACCTTTTACCAAGTCTTTAATTACTTCTTCATTATGAATATCACATACTGGTCCTCTCGCAGAATACATTATATTTCCAAATATTGGAATTTTTCTTATCCATACACAAAGACTTCCTACTATGTTTCCATCTGCATCTTCTGATAATATAACTTCCTTTTTCCAACTAGTTTTAACATTTCCCCATTCTAGTGATTGTTGGAAATTACATCTATCATTTTTCTCTAAAAACTCAGTATATCGTTGTTTATCATTCTCTTCTAATAATTTCACAGTATCCTCCAAATTACTTTTCAACTATTGTTCCATCTTTACTATCTTTTACTGTATATCCTTTTTCAATTAGCAAATCTCTAATTCTATCTGATTCTGCCCAATTTTTATTTTTTCTTGCTTCGTTTCTTTGTTCAATTAACTCTTGTATTTCATCTGGTAGTTTCTCAGCTTGTTTTTCATAATTCTTTAAATCTAATCCTAATACTTCATCAAATTTTAAAATTAATGTAGCTAACTTGTTTGATTTCTTTGGGTTTTTAACCACATCCCAAACCACACTCATAGCAACAGGCATATTTAAATCATCATTAATGGCTTCATGGAATCTTTCTTCATATTCCTTTATTTCCTCATCAGAAACATCTTCTGTTCCTTCTTTATGCTTTAAATAACCTTCTCTTAATCTTTGAAGTGAAGTTTTAGCTGCATCCATTGCTTCAAATGTAAAGTTTATTTGTGCTCTGTAACTAGACGTAAAATTAAACATTCTATATACTAAAGGTTCATATCCTTTTTCTTCTAAGTCTTTCAATGTGTATAGATTATTTAAACTCTTTGACATTTTTCCGCCATTAATTTGTAAGAATTCGCAATGCATCCAGTAATTTACAGGATTATGTCCGCAAAATCCTTTGCTTTGTGCAATTTCATTTTCATGGTGAATTGGAATATGATCAACTCCACCTGTATGAATATCGAAATGATCTCCTAGGTATTTATATCCCATTGCAGAGCATTCTAGATGCCATCCTGGATAAGATTTTCCAAAGAATGAATCCCACTGCATAATATGTTCTTTAGGAGCTTTTATCCATAATGCGAAATCAGAAATGTTTTTCTTATTCTTATCAAAATCAACTCTTGCTCCTGCTTTTTGATCATCAACATTTCTATTTGAAAGAACTCCATATTTATCTAATTTAGATGTATCGAAATAAACTGTATCATCGGTTTGATAAGTAAAACCATTTTCAATTATTTTTTTAACATATTCTTCCATTACATCTATATGTTCAGTAGCTCTTGCAATAATTTCTGGTTTTTCGATGTTTAATTTTGCAATATCTTTTAAGAACGCATTCATATAAAAGTCAGCAATTTCATATGGATCTTTATTTTCCCTTCTTGCTGCTTTCATCATTTTATCTTCGCCTTCATCTGCATCAGAAACTAAATG
>AUXO014440497.1_pt1 | contig 10766 bp, 22 predicted proteins | sample 768731 | NCBI WGS metagenome assembly AUXO01 (sample SAMN02715735, study PRJNA202380) | gut metagenome | biome: sheep rumen | host: Ovis aries | place: New Zealand: Palmerston North
GATAGAGTTGCCGGTCCGTTGCCCACGCTCGGGTCATAATGCACTCGCCTATTGCTGTCAGTGCGCGCCCTCGGGGATCGCCCGATTAGTGCAAGTTCCGGTTCGCTCAGACCGCCTTTCCGTCCGGTGGGAGCCGTACCCTTTCCTTACACTAATAGTATAGCACATCCCCAAAAAAATACAACCCTTTTTGGGAAAAAAATAAAAAAATTTTTTCGCAAATTTTCGCTTGACTTTTTTTCTGAAATGTAGTATAATGGCCAGAACTGGCCGCCAGTATCGTCGGCGGCCAGCCAATAAAAAAAGGTGGCGTTAGTCCACCAGTTTCCACAGCATCGGTGTTTCACCGCGTGAAGCAATCCGCTTCAGAATTTTTCCGATCCGTTCCGGATCTACCGGATATCTGCGGATGGGGTTCTGCTCGGAAGCAACTACCCATCTGTGCGCCTTGCTTGTGCTATCTGTTTTCTTCATAATTCCCATGTACTTGACCATTTTTTATCTCTCCTCTTTACAATTATATTATAACAAAGTTTTAAAAAATGTCAACCCTTAAAATAAAAAAAATGCCCTATTCGCAGAGCATTTCCCACTCTTCCTGCGAGTTGCAGGAGTAGGAGATCCAGCCCTCCTCGGGATCCAGTACGTCGGCGTAGCGGAATCCGCTGTCCTCGTACCAGATGGCGGTCGGCGTCTCAGCCAGTACCTCACAGTAAGTTTTGATCAGTGCGATGTGTGTCATTTTTATTTCCTCCTCTTTACAATTATATTATAGCAGTTATTTTCTATTTGTCAATACCTTTTATTTAATTTTTTCCCATTCTGTAATAATTTCATCAAGAACTTTTCTAATTGTAATGTATTCTTCTTTTCTTTCAGGATGCTTGCACATTTCTACCAATGCCTGCTGATGATAAGCCCAAAGGAATTCAACAGGGATCGTATCTTCGGGGTATTCAATTTCTTCTTTCTTAAACTGGACTTTCATTTTTTCTCTCCTTTTAAATTCTTTCTACTGTCAAATAGCAACCGTATTTTACAATTCTTTCCAGTGCTTTTAAAGCGCTGGCTCTATTATCCGCAATTCTATAGAAGACTGCACCATCTGAATAATGTACTGTATAAACTAACATTTTGTTTACCTCTCTTTACACTCTTATTATAGCAAAGTTTTAGGAAATGTCAATACTTTTGAATAAAAAAAACTGGTTTTTATTCAAATGTTACCAGTTCTTCTGTTGCTTTGCGGAACATGTAAGTTTTTCCGTTCTTTTCAATGATGATGTGAGTTTCAGTTTCCATGTACTGGACAACTCCCTTAACTCCGATCATTTCACACATTTTTTCAAGCTTTGTCATTTTCTTATCTCCTCTTTCTTTTTACACTTATATTATAGCAGGTATTTCTTATTTGTCAATAGGTTTTTTGAAGATTTCTTCAATTTTAGGAAGATTTTCATAAATCTCTTCAAAGCAAGGTGCATCTTTGTTCGGATCGCTCCATGCGCATGTGCCATCTTTGTTGTACGGGCATTCCCAGTTATTGCAATACATTTTGTCTACCTCTTTTCTTCTCTTATAGTATAGCACATTTAAAGAATAATGCAAGTATTAGTTTTGGGATTTTTTTATTTTTTTTCTAAAAAAATTTTTTATTTTCCTCTTGACATGCGCCGGCTGATCTGCTATAATTTTGGCCCGTTAGCGGTGACTAACTGGTAAGTCTATTAAAAAGACCTTTACAGGTCTTCTCTCAGTTCAGAGAAATATTTTTCAACTACAATCGGATCGTATCCCTCAGAAATCATCTGTTTTGCATAATGTTCCCAACGGTCTTCACATGTCCACCAAAAGGCGATTTTATCCTCGTCCATCAAATGGAAGAATCTTTCTTCAACAAAATCTCTCATTTCACTTTCTCTAGTGTTTGTCATTGTTTTTTCCTCTCTCTCTTTACACTTATATTATAGCGTATCCTTAGAAAATGTCAATACTTTTTATAAAAAAAATTTTAGAATTTTTCTAAAATTTTTACATTCAGCATCAGCGTTCCAAGAGCGCTAAGCAAGAACAGGAAGGAACCAAAACCGTTGAAGTCTTCAAGTGATCCGAGCATCATAATCAGCGCAAGCGTGATGATTTCAAGTGTCTTTCTAATGGAAGGTCTAAGTGTTCTTTTCATGTTATTTTCCTCTCTTTACATTATTATTATAATACAAATAATTTAAATTGTCAATAGGGATTTTCTAAAAAATTTTTCAAAAAAATTTTATTTTTTCGCTTGACTTTTGGAGCCAAATCTGGTATAATTTTGGGTCGTGATCGGCAATTATTCTCATTTTAAAACGAAATGAAATAAAAAAAATTATCAGTCAAGGCTGATAATTTCAACTGTAGCCATGGGCCACTTTCTCTCGATCCATTCTCTCAGCTCGCAAGCCTCGCTGTATGTAGCGAACCTGTTCATGTAATCTCCATTCATTCTAACTTCGTACTTCATTTTTTGTTCTCCTTTTCTTTACACTTATAGTATAGCACAGATTAAAATAATGTCAACACTTTTTAGAAAACTTTTTATTTTTGTGCGCTTCTTCTGTTGGTCTTACTTTGTGCAAAGCTTTATCTTTCTATTAATGTAAGGCAACGATTTATCTGTTTGGTTAGTTAGTCTAAACTAACTAGATCTATTATAGAAAAACAAACGTCTCACTTCTATTATAACTTTTTTAGTACTCTTTGTCAATACCTTTTATTTGCTAATTTTTTCACAAATGCGCCCTTTCTGCACAAATAAAAAAGAGAAGTATTTGTCTATTCTTCTCTTGAATGAATCAATACTGCATTGCTCAAGTGTGTGTAATACACTGCTCCATCAGTGAACATTACCTGCACAGCATCACTGTCTGTCCAGTCTTTCCACTCTTTTACCTCACCTTCTACAATCTCTCCGCTTGGCAGTTCAATGATAGCGTAGTCATACTTCCATGTTGTGTCAAACACTGTTCTATTGCATCCTGTCAGTGTAGTAGCCATCAGCGCAAGCGCGCAAAGTGTTTTACATTTATTCATTGTCCATCTCCTCTTCCATCTCTTCTCTGTACTGTTCAACGCTGTTGTATCCTGTCAATGCATACAGCACTCTGTTCATTGTGTCTGCGTTGTAGCCACACAGTGAGCATGCTACGCTCAGTGTCTGCTCCTCTACTCCTACAACGTCCATCAAGTAATCATACATCTCTTCTACTGTCATCATCTTGTCTCTCTCCTTGTCTTTCTCTCTCTCTTTACCTTACATACATAGTATAGCACAGCACAGCAAGCCTGTCAACCCCTTTGCGCAACTTTTTTGTAGACTTCTGCGGTAAGGGTGGAAGGTGGACAAGTGCCACCATAGCGCAAAAAGTAAAAATAGTAGTGTTAAGCGATAAAATACATTTTTTTTTATTTTTTGCGCACTTACTGTTGGCAGAGTTAGTTAGTCTAGACTAACTAGATCTACTAATCGACGCCAGTCTTAGTATAGCACAGATCTGCGGAGCTGTCAAGCATTTTTTTTACAAAAATTTTAGTGTTTCGCGATGCAATGCGTTTTTTTTAATTTTTTCTGCGCTTAGCCCTGGGTGAGTGAGAGTGCTAGCATTGCGTTACGCAGTTGCGGGAAAAGCGATGCGGTTAGCGCTGGCTAGCTTTCGCGTTTGCGAATTGCGTAAGGGCGAAAAACTGTAAAACTCCGGCCGCTACTCCCATCAGCGGCCGGGCGCACAGACGTTTTTTCCGGGGCCACCCGGGTAGATGGCCAATCATCTGCTCAGAAAAATTCCACAAGTACCTACGTACTTGTGCTTTTTTTATCAGATGAAAATCCGGGGGGTGGCTTTTAGGAAAAAATTTTTTTAGAGGAGACAAAACGTTTTGCTCTCCCCATTCCTCCCACTCAAACTTCTTCCCAAACGAGAAAGCGAGTTTTTACTCGCTTTCTGCTTTCACGATACCCTCTTCAAGTATCGCCATCTGTTCTAATGTTTTAGTTTGCTCTTTGTAAAAAACAATATCTCCAATATGTGCCTCATATTTATCATTCGCAAATGCCAATATAATTCGCCACCCAAGGGGGTCTATATTCTGGGATTTTAGGAAAGTTAGGATCCCCTTTTCCATATATCTTCCAGTAATAATGGGATTTTCAAAACCTTCCGGCAACGGTTCCTCCACATAAATCTCGTCTGTGTCGCACCCCATAACCAAGCGCCGCAAATCCTTATTAGTTATCCCACTATCTACTGGAATATCATACAAATCCACCGCAAATCCAATTCTCTTACTTCTCTCCAATATTTCACTGCCCGGCGCATCTCCTACCTTAATAATAGTAATACTCGGTTTTCTTTTGCACTTCTGCGCTCGGCTCTTTAATTCCGCTTCCCAGTTCTTCACAAAATTATCTATCACGTAATCGCCCCTTTACCTCATTCCACCATTCATCATTCACTACCATCGCAAAGGCTACCGTAGCAAAAATCCAATGCACTATTGGACAAAATACATATAATAAAGAAGTCACCACTTCTTTGCTGCTAACATAAGATTGTTTTGCATGAATCAATTCGCGCATCTCTTCATCAGATTCCACTTTTAAAAAAAATGCAAGTATACAGATAATATAAACAAAAATTCCTAAAAAATAAAATTCTAATAACATTTTAACCAACTCCTTATAATTTATTATAACAAAAAATTTTTTATTTGACAACCGCAGAAAAATCTGGTAAAATACTCTTAGAAAGTATTGGAGGAAAGAATTAGTGACTAAATTAGATTACGATTTAAAGACTCCAGAAGAAAGACTAGAAGTAGTAAAGAAAATTCTTGAAGAAAATCCAGAACCAGATCCTTACTATCTTGAAATTCTTGCGGATTACCTAGTTTTTTGCATGGAGAAAGAAGAGAAAAAAGAAAAACAAATTCTGACCGAAAATCGCTTGGCTACAGTAACCAAAAGAGAAACCTCTTATGAGGGGTTAGTCTCTCAATTTGAAAATGGCGAAGATGGAGTATATAATATAACAAATAACGACAAACATATAATTTTTCAACCAAAAATATCAATTACAGCAAAAGACAGAAGAGACATCCCTGAGCTAGCTCAAACTGATGAAGCAATTGCGGCCTGGAGTGCCAGAGTGCGCCAGTCGGAAGGTAGAGATCGCTTTATTGCGAAAAAAGCCTTAATAGAAACGCGTAAAGACCAATACGTAATTAAGCAAGCCTATAAGCCACCAGTTCAAGCTATGCACTTAATTCATTCAGAGCATCATACAGAACTATTGGAAGAAATAACTTTTGATGAAGAAGGATATCCTGTTTCTAAAGGAGTTTCCTTATTAAATCCAGCTATTTGTTCAGCGATACTCTGCAATTACTCAAAATTAAAAGAAAATAGCTGGAGTGATTTTTTCGGAGACACTTGATACCTAATGGAAGAATTTGACAAGGTATCAATGCGCGCGTTGCGCGATTACCCGCTCTATTACCGCATTGTAGAGTGCAAAATTGATGGACTTCAAAATGCGGAAATACGAGATATATTAGAAGAAGAATTCGGTATTAGACATAGTTTAGAATATATTTCATCTCTTTGACGTAAAAAAATTCCAAATTTAATTGCGTCAGCTGCTGAAGATGAGTATTTAGACTATTACTATTTAAATGAAGAAAAAGGAAAATATAAACGTTGCAGTAAATGCGGCCAGATTAAATTAGCTCATAATAAATATTTTAGTAAGAATAAAACTAGCAAAGATGGCTTTTACTCAATTTGTAAAGAATGCCGAAATAAAAAGAAGGTCAAAAAAGCATAATCTTTACTATCTCTAAAATAATCTATATAAGGAGGTAATTTAATGGATAATTATTCAATTAGTAAAAAAGATTTAATTTATTGCGAAAAATGTCATAAAACTTTAAAACGTGGAGAATTTTATCAATCAAATAATTTAGAAAAATATCCCGATGGCGGAACCATACCAATTTGTAAAAAATGCTTAACAATGCATGTAGATAACTGAGATGCGTCTACCTTTACCCCAATTTTAAAAGAAGTAGATGTTCCATATATTCCAGAAGAATGGAATAAACTTTTAGAAAGTTATGGACAAGACCGACGTAAAGTAACTGGAATGACAATTTTAGGTAGATATCTATCTAAAATGAAGTTAAAGCAATTTAAAGACTATCGTTGAAAAGATACTGAGTTTCTTCAAGAACTTGCGGAAAAGCGTTTGCGCGAGACCATGGAGAAACAAGGTAAAGATATCCAAGAGATTACAATGGCGATTGAGGAGCAAAAAGCAGTGCTTCCAGAGAAGAGTTTTGAGGAAGTGGTGTTTGCGCCGGCCGATGAACCGACCGGATTTACGACAATAGAATTTAATGAAACTACTGAAACTCCAAAAGAATTCGGTCTTACCGATGAAGATGTTACTTATCTTAAATTGCGCTGGGGCAAAGCATATAAGCCATCAGAGTGAGTTCAGTTAGAGCAATACTACAATGATTTCATGGAATCTTATGATATTCAAACTGCTGGACATAAAGATACTTTGAAAAAATTGGCAAAAACATCTTTAAAATTAGATCAACTTATTGATTTAGGTGATGTTGATGGCGCGCAAAAAATGCAGAAAATGTATGACAGCTTAATGAAGGCCGGTAAATTTACTGCTGCGCAAAATAAGGCAGAAAATGGCGAAGCTGTTGATTCAATATCTGAATTGGTTATGATGTGCGAAAAGGATGGTTTTATTCCTCGCTATTATGTTGATAGTCCAAAAGATAAAGTAGACCGCGTTTTACAGGACTTACAAGAATACACAAGGTCTTTGATAACAGAAGAAACTAATATTGGCAATCTTATTGAAAACGCTGTTAAGCAAATTGAGATTGACAAACAAAAAGAAGCTGAAATGGAGGCCGATGCGGCAAGTGATGAAGATATCTTAGAAGATGCTTTATTCAATAATGATATTAATTATATTGCCGATGGAGAATTTGAAGAGTTTAATGATTTTGAAGAAGAGCTAGAAAAAAATGACGAAAAATTATTATTAAACCTCCCAGAAAGGAGTTAATAATATGGCCTTACAAGATTTATTACAACTTTCACAAGACCGAAAAAAGATCGGTTTATCGGAAGAGCGCATAAAGAAAATAGAGCCTATTTTACGAGATTATATTGGGTATTGAAGAGAATATCCCGATATGTTCATTGATTTTCTCCAGACCGGACAAAATGGAGAAATTCCTGAACATGGCTTGCGCTTTTTCTTTTATCAACGTGTATTCTTGCGCGTTTGCATGCGCTATAAATATGTATATGCGGTTTTCCCTAGAGCCTATTCAAAATCATTCTTATCAGTATTAGTATTAATGTGTAGATGTATTTTATATCCTCGTGCAAAACTATTCGTTACTTCTGGAGGTAAAGAACAGTCTGCTAGTATTGTTAAAGAAAAAGTTAATGAATTATGTACATTAGTACCCGCTCTTGATAGAGAACTTGACCGAAGACCTGGTAAAACTAGAGAAGGTAAAGACTATGTGTGCTATATGTTTAAAAATGGTTCGTTCTTTGACAATATTGCGGCAAGTGAGAAATCTAGAGGTAAGCGTCGTCATGGCGGATTAGTAGAAGAGTGCGTTGGCGTTGATGGAGATATTTTGTCTCAGGTTATTATCCCTACCATGAACGTATCTCGTTTATGTATGGATGGAAGCACTCAAAATGATGAAACTTTAAATAAATCTCAGATTTATATTACGACCGCAGGTTATAAAAATACTTATTCTTATGATAAACTTATTCAGTTATTAGTTTGAATGGTGACAGAACCAGAAAAAGCATTTATTATGGGCGGTACTTATCGTATTCCAGTATTAGTTGGATTCCTTGATAAAAATTTTATTCAAGATTTAAAACGAGATGGCACATTTAATGAAGCATCTTTTGAACGAGAGTATGAATCAAAATGGAGTGGCACAACTGCGGATGCCTTCTTTAATGGTGAAGCTTTTGATAGAAACCGCATACTCCAAAAGCCAGAGTATGAACATTCTGGTCGCTCTAGTTTGCAGAGTTATTATATTTTATCAATGGACGTAGCTAGAAAAAATACCGGTAAAGATGGATGCGATAGCGTTATTTGCGTCTGAAAAGTGATTCCGCAAAATTATGGAGAAGTATCAGTAAAATCATTAGTTAACATATATAGTTTAACTAACATGCATTTTGAAGACCAGGCTATTTGGGCAAAACGTTTATTTTATAAATATAAAGCTAGACGTATAGTAATAGATGGTAACGGTTTAGGTATAGGTCTTATTGACTATATGGTAAAACCGCAAACTGATCCAACTACTGGTGACGAATATCCAGATTTTGGCGTAGAAAACGATGATGAAGGATATTATAAACGTTTCAGAACTAATAATACTGAACAAGAGGCTATGTATATAATTAAAGCAAATGCGCCGATTAACACTGAAGCGCACTCAAATGTTCAAACCCAGTTAACTTCTGGAAAGATCAAATTCTTAATAGATGAACGTGTCGCAAAAACAAAACTATTAGGAACTCAAAAAGGAAAACAAATGACCCCTGAAGAAAGGGCAGAATATTTAAAACCATATACTCTAACTTCCATATTAAAAGAGGAGTTATTAAATCTTCGTGAAGAAAATGAAGGTTTAAATATTATTCTTAAACAAGCTAATCGTAGTATAAGAAAAGATAAATTCTCAGCTATGGAATATGGATTATATTATATAAAACAAGTTGAAGATAGTAAACGAAAGAAACGTAAAAAATTTAATGCTGCGGAATGGCGTTTTGCAACACATTTAGGATAAGGAGATAATTATGAGAGCAAGTAGAGGAGAAATAAAAATAGAAGAAATTTTAAGAGATGCAGGATTAAATTTTAAAATGGAATTATCTTTTGAAGGATTGAATAGTTCAAATGGTAAGCCACTTCGGTTTGATTTTGCAGTGTTTGATGATGATGGAAATCTTGATTTTTTAATTGAATATCAGGGTCGCCAACATTACGAACCCAGTAGTAAATTTGGTGGGAAAAAAGGTTTTTATCAACAACAATTTAATGATGCCAAAAAACGCAGATTTTGTCAATTACATGATATAAAATTAATAGAAATACCTTACACTGATGAAAACATCTTAGATTACGATTATATAATAAATAAAGCATATGGAAAGTAAGGAGGTGGAGCTTTGGAAAACAAAGATAGACAAGAAGCCATTAGAGAAAAAGGCTTTGATATGAATGGCAGTGGCCCCACTATTAATTATGGCAAGATAAAAGTCGGAATAAAAACTTTAGAAGATGCTATTATTAATCTCGGATTTTATAAAGAGATTGGCGGACATCGCTGCATTGACAAGCGTATGGTTATGCGCGCAATTATTGATAAAGATTATCGTGCTATAAGATATATTTCTGATTTCTTCTATAGAACAAACGGTATTTATCAACGAATTGTAAACTATTACGCTACAATGTATCGTTGAGATTGGTACATTACACCAACTATTTATGATGAGAAAATTTTAGATAGTGAAAAAGAGTGTTTAAAAATTACTAATGAATTTTTTAAGGCTTTAGATTATTTGGACAATACTCATATTAAAAAATTATGCGGTGACATTGCGTTAAAAGTTATTAAATATGGTGTTTGTTATGGATATATAATTGAAGGTAACAACAGTATTCTTTTCCAAGAATTACCTACTGAATATTGTCGTTGCCGATATTATATAAATAATTTACCAGCAATTGAATTTAATATGGCTTATTTTGATGAACATTTTAGAGATATCAATTACCGTATGAAAGTCTTAAAAATGTTCCCTAAAGATTTCCAAAAAGGATATCTGCTTTATAAGGAGAGAAAACTCCAACCAGATTTCCAAGGAGATCAAGGTGTATGGTATTTACTTGATCCTGGATATGCCGTTAAGTTTAGCTTAAATGGCGCAGGAGATTTACCATTATTTATAAACGTAATTCCATATCTATTAGATTTAGACGCAGCGCAAGATCTTGACCGTCGTAAGCAAATGCAAGACTTATTAAAAATTCTTGTGCAAAAACTTCCAATAGATAAAAATGGCGATTTAATTTTTGATGTTGATGAAGCAAGAGATATTCATAATAATGCGGTAGCTATGTTACAACATTCTGTTGGTGTAGATATTATTACAACATTTGCGGACATAGCTTCAATTGATCTATCTGATGCGCGAAACGTAGATAATGACGACCTTGAGAGAGTTGAACGTACCGTATATAATGCGGCCGGTGTGCCTAAAAATTTATTTAACTCAGATGGTAATATTGCTTTAAATAGCTCAATTTTACAAGATGAGGGAGTTATGCGCGACTTAAAGTTGCAATTTGAGATTTTATTTGATACAATAATACAGAGAATGATTAAAAATAAAAAGAAATATAACTTTAGATATTATATTTTAGATACAACCCAGTATAATTATAAAGAATTATCTAAATTATATCTTGATGAAATGCGCACTGGTTATGGTAAAATGTTTGCGCAGATTGCGCTTGGTCATTCTCAGAATTCAATTATGAGTACCGCATATTTTGAAAATTCTGTATTAGGATTGAATGAAGTTATGGTACCGCCTATGATGTCATCTACTATTGGTAGTGAAGATATTCAAAATTTGGGCA
>AUXO016180975.1_pt1 | contig 10766 bp, 7 predicted proteins | sample 768731 | NCBI WGS metagenome assembly AUXO01 (sample SAMN02715735, study PRJNA202380) | gut metagenome | biome: sheep rumen | host: Ovis aries | place: New Zealand: Palmerston North
ATTTTTCATTACTGTATTTCCGGATGGAGATAAGTCAACACCTTTTTCAGGAAGGAATGTGTCAACAGTAATGTTTTTATCACCGTTTACTAAAACTGTTCTGTTCATTTGAGCGCTGACTCCTGAAAAGTCAGATGCTTTATTTACCACTTTTTGTGAATCATCTGCTGTAAAACCGTTTGGTGTATTGAATTTAGGTTCAGCTGATACAAAGCTTAATGTAGCTACAACAGCGATTAAAATAAAAAGCAAACTAATATTTTTTTTGCATTCATTTTTTCACCTTTATTGAACAATAATTAAAATTATTGTTAATGTTTATTTTAACTATAAACATATAAATATGTTTTGTAAAATAAGTTGAATAATCTATTAAACTGTTAAAAATTATTTTTAAAAATGTGAAAAACAACCCTGAATCAGGGTCGTTAATCACATTGGAATTTTGTCATACGGTTTGTTTTTATTTGAAAAATCTTTTTTTTAAAAAAATTATTGCAAATAAAAAGGCATATGTCCCACCCGCCTGCCCTAAATATAATGAATTAAATTCATTATAATCATTTGAAGATGCACATTGTTTCATCCCTGTTCATATCATGATAGAACTCTGCTGCATCTCCTTCAAATTCTATTACCTGCACCATCTCATATATCTCATCACTCAGATTCGGATTGATATCCTTTAGGATGTTATCATGTTCATAGAGCATGTCCCTGTTGAATTCAATTTTCTTCTCATTTTCAAACAGAGCCCCATAGTATATTTCAGCTTCCACAAGATCCTGGAACATATGGCTTCCAAAGGAAAGCTCAGGCATGTATCCAACTTCACTGTAGGCCTCTTCAAGAATTGCCGTAAAGTGGCTGATATCTGCAAACACCACAGGAATTCCAAGCTCCGGTGAAGATGTGCCTATTCTTCCGGGAACTATGAGAATTGCAGTTTTTCCCTTATCCCTGCAGTATGCGTTAACGTCACTGATTACCCGTGAGAGTGAACTTTTCTGTGCATATGGATATTCATAATACCTGTGGGGATCAACATAACATATTGCATCTACCTTATTTTTTCGTGACATTCCCATTGAGGATTCCCTGATATGGAAGAATACGTTTTTATCTTCAGGCATTTCAATGGCTTCATTGTTTGTTGAAACCTGCAGAGGTCTGCACTGTAAAAGATTAATGTTGAAAGAGTTGTCCTCACCTACATTTACAGTGTATTCTATATCGACCGGATAGTCATATGCAGTCTCCAAAGTATTGAGAATTTCCTTCATCACATCAATGAATTTAGTGTTTTTGACAATTCCTTCACAGTTGACAAATACTATTTCACGACGCTGCCCACGGTCACGAAACATCCTTTCGGCTTCCTTATCATGCTCCACAAGAACTTTTTTAGCATATCTTGGAATAACGTCAAGCCCTTCATCTACAGCAACATCATGAAGAGATATATTTTTCAAATCAATCACGTCAAGATAGTGCTGTGAGTATCTATGCTTTTCCTTGATGTTCTTTGCCATTGTAACTTCAGGCCGGTCCAGATTGATAATTCTCGGATAGTCCTTTTTGGTTCTGTCAACCGCCTTTGTTCCAAGACCCATCACAAGTCTGAGCATTCCTTTGCTGTTGTCCATATCCGGAAGGGGCGAATATGGACTGTATGAAAATCCAACACCCGCTGCAGTCGGGAAGAGATAGTCTCCGTAATAGGAACCTGAAACCCTTTGAACGAGAAGCGCCATCTGCTCATCGGTATCATCAAGGCCGTTGAGTTTCCTATACTCGAGAGCGGAAATGTTCATGGTACTTGAATATACTATTTTAACTGCCTCTTCAAATGCTTCAAGACGCTCTTCAAGAGATCCCCTGTTGACACAGAATACTGATTCGTATTTTCCTGCAAATGCGTTTCCGTATCCGTCTTCAAGAAAACTGCTTGAGCGTACAATAATAGGATTCTGTCCGAAATAGTCCAAGATATGTATGAATTCCTTTTTTATTTCATCGGAAAATGTTCCGTTTTTAAGTGCTTCTTCCAGTTCTTTTCCGTATTTGTAATATCCGTCCTTTGTTCTCTGCTTTACCCTTAAATCCCAAAGGTCATTGGAGACTATATATGTGTAGAACAAATCGGAACCAATATAGAATGAATCGTCAGGCTCGAATATATTGCTGTAAATTTCAGGGCAATTCTTTTCGATGATTTTTCTTGCAAGAAGCATACCACAGGATTTACCTCCTACAAGTCCGCTTCCCACCCGTCGGTCGTATATGGTAGTGTAATCCTCGAATGTGAAATATTCCTTGATTTTAGAAAGCATCTTTTCATCTTTGGTCATCATGAGCTCACAAATCTTATCGCACTCATCATCGATATTTTCGCCTTCACTATACTTCATTCTCACCTGAAGCATGTACCTCTCCCAGCTGTCCAGTATCTGACCGTTCTGATACTTATCTGAGTCATTGATTGTCTTGTAGTATCTGCTTACTTCCTGACCGTCCTGAAGAGCCTTTACAAGACCGGTTACAGGATTGAACTTATGGCCTAAAAACATTGTCTGGGAGTATCTGTTCCATACCTTCAATGGTGAAACGTAGACCTCTTCCGGAGAACTGGAGTAAACGTTAAGGAAAAGCTGTGTTGTTTCACGGATTTTGGCTATTGCATCATAGGAATGTCTTCCACGTATAATCGGGAAGTATGCCACAGTATCAAGTGAAAACAGAAATGGACATGTTACCTTAAAGAAGTTTCCCATCATCAAATCTGTTGACCAGACAGCCTGAAGGTCACTTAGACAGTCAAAGACATAGAATGCATCGTATCCTTCCTTTTCTATGATTCTGTGGACTTCAAGGGTAAATGTCTCAAACTGATTATATGGATTTACCATATATATCCTGATGCCGTCACGTTCAATCATTGCAAATTCTGTGTCGGGATTGTCCTGTTCGGCTTCAAGAAGCCTGAAATCATCATCATTCATCTCTATCAGTGGAGGGTGATTTGCAAAGCGGATGTATATCAAGTTTCTTTTATCTTCTTTTGCCTGTCTGATATATGGGTTTACAAAGTATGAAAACTCGTTGAGGTTTGTAACGTTCCATACAACATTATCCCCCAGACGGATATTGTCTAGAGCACTGTCAAGTCCCGGAATTCCTGATTTGATTCTGTCAAACGCAGCCATAATAACATCTCCTTAATTTTAATGCTGTTTGCTTACCATCGGTACTCCTGTCAGCTCGCAGGCTTCCATGGTCAGTGAGACCAGATCTTCCCGTTCAAGATTTTCTATATCAGTATTACCTGCCTGCTGAGTCAGTGAGGATACCTCCTGTGTCATTGCTTCAATATAGTTTGCAACCTGCTGGCCTTTTCTTATAGGATCAAGTCTTCTTCTAAGCACCCTGTCCTGTGTTGCAATTCCTTTCGGACATATTCCTTCAGAACATGACTGGCATACTTTACATCCTATGGATATCAGTGCGGATGTAGCTACATATACTGCATCAGCACCTAGAGCTATTGCTTTTGCAACATCGGCACCTGACCGGATTCCTCCTGCAGCAACAAGGCTCACTTCACTTCTTAAATTGATTTCCTTTAAAGCGTCATCTGCCTTGACGATTGCTTCTATTGTTGGAATACCCGCATGTTCTGTAACCACTTCAGGACTTGCACCGGTTCCTCCCTGCATACCATCAACAACAATCATATCCGCACCTGCCTTTGCAGCGATTTTAACGTCCTGTTCAACTCTTCCTGATGCAAATTTGACAATGATAGGTATTTTCCAGTCTGTAATTTCCCTTAGCTGGTCGATTTTCATTCCCAAATCTTCAGGACCTACTATGTCCATGTGTCTTGCAGGACTTAATGCTGATGTCCCTTCCGGAATATTACGAACTCTTGCAACTTCTGCTGTTACCTTATGGGCCAGAAGGTGTCCTCCCATACCTGATTTTGCACCCTGACCTATTTTTATCTCAACTGCTTCCGCATTATTTAAATATTCTGCTGAAACACCGAAACGACCTGATGCATACTGTGCGATGAGCTTGTCGGCGTAATGCCTTTCTTCGGGAAGCATTCCTCCTTCACCGGTGTTGGTAATAGTTCCCACTTTACTGCTTCCGATTGCCAGTGCTATTTTTGCCTCTTTGCTTAATGCACCAAAAGACATTGCCCCAATCATTATAGGAGTGTCTATTTCTATCGGATTTTCAGCAAATCTGTCACCTAAAACCACTGAAGTTTTGCATGTTTCCCTGTAGGAGTCAATCGGAGGTCGTGATACCTGTGCAGGAAGTATGCTTAAATCATCAAATGTAGGAATTTTACGTGTTAGTCCACATCCCCTAACTTTATATGAACCTGTCTGGCTTTTACGTTTTATTTCAACCATTGTTGAGTTTGACCAGACACCTCTTCCTTCATCTACAAGAGGCCTTACATATATAGCATGTGTAGGACACATCTCTTCACAGATTTTACATCCCACACAGTTTTCCTGATGTATCGGAAGAGGTTCATCATTGATTACCTCATATACATCGTGAGGACAGTTTGAATAGCAGCTATAACAGTTTTTACATGCTGATTTTTTAGGATTGTCACATAAATACCAGCAGCATCCCGGCCGGTCATTGCTCTGTTTGCAGATTTCTATTTTTCTCTCAACAGTAAATGACATTAGTTAACCTCCTCTTTTAGCGGTTTGAAAACCGGACACACTGAATATTTTGTTCCTCCGGATTTTACAACTTCATCTATTTCATCTGTCAGTTTTGCATAAGGTTTCCATGCAAGTTCATCCTTTTTATCTACAATCAGCGCTTCAGTTATGATGCCTTTGGTTAGAAGATAGTCTAGAAGTGTTGTAACGATTGATCCGTCCTGACCCTGGGAATGCTTAAGTGATTTGACTGTAAGCACTTTAATATAATCTCCAATCGGTTTTGAATTGTCATTTCTCAGATTGCATGGTATGAATGTTCTAGGACACACTGCAAAGCATGCATGACAGTCATCTGTGCATTGCCCTCTCATTATCGGTTTTGTATCATCGATTGTGATGAGATTTTCAGGACATGCATATTCACATGCACCGCAAAGCACACATGCTCCAACGTCAATGACATTTGATTTCAAATCCATAAACTGGGAAAGTGCCACTTCATCTGCGATTGAATCGTCAGATTTTTCCCTCTGATACAATACAGGACGTGCAAGAAACTCTCTTCTTTCAACATATTCAAGATTTTTGCTGATTTTAGAGCCGGCAATTCTTGTTAAAAGTTCAAAGTTTGAATCTGAAAGCTCATTTGCTTCAATGAATTTATCTTCAATTGCACCGTCAATTATTTCCTGACCTTTTCTTGTTCGAACAATCAGTGTTGACCAGCCGTTATCTGACCCGATAGAACCTATGGATATGTCTGATGTTTCAGATGTAAGTTCAACACAGACATTGCAGTTTTTTCTGATGATTCTTTTGGCAACAGACAGTGGAATTTTTACTGTCTCTTTGGTTTTCAAAAGCAAGGAGATGAATCCTTTGTCTATCTGGAACTTTTCGATATCCTCCATTTTCAGGCCATATTCCTTTAGAAAATTTACAAAGTATTTGTATGAGAAGTTTTCCATACAGAAAAGGCCCAGTTTAACATCAATAGGGCTGTCTGTATAATGCTGGAGTTTAGATGCAGCCATTATTTCACATGGTGTTCCGACCATAGCTATTCTTTTTTCACTCATTTTTTCAGCTCCTATTAACGATTTTTTTAAAGTTTGAATATTCACTGTCTGTTAAATCAAAACCGTATTCGGTTAAAGTTTCTTTTAGATGTTTTTTGTCATCTGCTGTAGATTCAACCATGACTGCATTTTTTCCAAGGCTTTTGACATCTCCAAGAACATATATTGTTCCTCTCATGATGGACTCGCCTACATCATCAGTAACGTCACCAAGTATAATCAGTGTTCCGCCCATCATCAGAAGTCCGGTCATGAATCCACTGTTTCCGTCAATTATTACGGTACCGCCTTTCATGATTTCTCCTGTTCTTGAACCGGTGTTTCCTTTAACTATTACTGTTCCACCATATATTCCCTGACCTGCACCGTCACCTGCAGTTCCTTCTATTATAAGCTCACCGCTTGTCATGTTGTCTCCTGCAAACCATCCTGCATTACCTTTGATATGTATGTGAGGTCCGTTAACCATGGTTGCGACAAAATATCCTGCAGATCCGTTGATTTCTATTTCAACATCTTCACATAAACCTGCACAGATGTTGTGTCTTGATTCGGGATTGTTTATTATGAGTCTGTCATGAACTGCGGCCTGTTTTTTTATGATACGGTTAAGTTCCTTTTCACTCATTTCTTTAGCATCAATAACATATTCTTTCATGAAAAAACTCTCCCTATATGGTGTATGCCCTGGTTTCTCCCGGAGCAATCTGTTCAATGTTGTCTGAATCAGTTACATCATGCAGTGCCATTTCTTCAGAAGCGATTGCAAATATTTCATCGGTTTCAACCATTACTCCCGGCCTTAATCCAAGCTTGTCTTTTGCAATTCCAATACCGTCAGGTGTTCCGACAAGTATTGAAAAAGGTCCGTCAAGGTCAATTACTGCATGGTCAAGTGCCTCTTCAAGCTTATAGCCCTGGTTGAGTTTATCAGCCATATAATGGACAATGCATTCCGTATCATTGAACGATTCAAAAGTATGACCTTTCCTTTCAAGAGGGTCTCTTATTTTCCAGTAGTTTGTAATCTGGCCGTTGTGGACTACTGTAATGTCAGGTATGATGTAGCTTTGATAAGGGTGTGCATGGTATCTGTCCACACCGCTTTCTGTTGCAAAACGGGTATGTCCTATTCCATGTGTTCCCATTCTGCTTTCAACGTCAAATCGCTTTGCAATGTCTTTTACTTTACCGACATCCTTAATCATTTCAAATGAATGTGATCCGTTAATGACTCTTACGTTTTCAAGTTCGTCAATTTCTCTGATGCATGGTTTTAGAAGGGAATATTCATCCAGTGCAATTTTGCATTTGTATACGTCTGAGTCACCTACTGATTTTATAAGCTGTTCATCAAATATCGGACTTATCTGTGTTAATAATGATTTTAAGTTGTCTAGTGTACCTCGTCTTCTTTTTACTTCAATGTTTAGTTGATAATAATTTTCTGGAAAATCCAAACTGCCGTATAACGAATAACCTGCTGAATCAGGTCCCCTGTGCTGTAGGGATTCAAGCATTGATGTCAGTGCTTTTCCTATTGGGTGTGATTTTTTATCCTTGTATATTACCCCTGCTATTCCGCACATTTTTTTACCTCCAAATAAAAATAATCGGCGAATAACATTTCATATGCCTTTTAAATAATCATGAAATTACCATATGCCTTAATAATAATTCTTACTCACTAAATTCCATATGCCTTTAAAAATAATTTTGTTTTAATTTAACCTCCAAAAAATTAAGATTTATTGGCAGTCTCAAACCGTTAAATCTGACCACCAATGTATGATACTGATTATACGTTTAAGTATTCATCCCTTTCATAATCAAATACCTGTATCCTGTAAGCATCCCATTCTGCTCTTTTGATAGCGTAGAACTGATTGAATACTTTTTCACCTAAAGCGTTTTTAACAACTTCATCCTCTTCAAGTGAATGATATGCTTCCCATAAACTTGTTGGAAGGCTACTGATTCCTTTTTCTGCAATTTCATCTTCAGTGTATGCAAAAAGGTTTTCTTCAGTAGGTTCACCAGGGTCAATCTTATTGTCCATACCGTCAAGACCAGCTTCAAGAAGTACTGCAAATGCAAGGTACGGGTTACATGACGGGTCAGCGGATCTGCATTCAATTCTTGTTCCCAGTCCTCTAGATGCAGGGATTCTTAATAATGTTGATCTGTTTTTAAATCCGTAAGCTATGTAGCATGGTGCTTCATAACCTGGTACTAAACGTTTGTAGGAGTTGACTGTCGGTGAGAGAATTGATGACAATGCAGGTGCATGTTCAAGTAATCCTCCGATGAAGTATAATGCTTCCTGTGAGATTTGATTTTCTCCGTCAGGGTCGTAGAATATGTTTTCACCGTTTTTGAAAAGACTCTGGTTACAGTGCATTCCGCTACCGTTGATTCCCATGAAAGGTTTCGGCATGAATGTTGCTTTAAAACCTAGTTTGTTTACAAGTGCTTTTACTGCTTCTTTAAATGTAATTACAGCATCTGCTGTTTTTAAAGCATCTGCATATTTGAAGTCAACTTCGTGCTGGCCTGCTGCAACTTCGTGGTGGCTTACTTCCACATTGAAGTCAAGTTTTTCAAGTCCTAAAACGATTTCCCTTCTGATATCAGTACCCTGATCCAATGGTTCAACATCAAAGTATTCTGCTTCATCTGCAGGGACGTAGTTTCCGTCTTCATCCCCTTTTATGATGAAAAATTCAGGTTCAGGACCCATATTGAACTGATATCCTCTTTTTTCAGCTAACTGTAATGATTTTTTAAGTACTCCTCTTGGATCACCGTCATATGGTTTTCCATCTGTAGTGAAAATATCACATATAAACCTGCTTGTACCTTTTGATTCAGGTCTCCATGGAATTGTTGAGAATGTGTCAATGTCGGGTTTTGCCAGAAGGTCACTGTCATTGATTGAAGCTAATCCTGCAACAGATGAACCGTCAAAAAGCAGTCCGTCGTTTACAATATCCTCAACGTCATCAGCTTTTTTGAGTGGTACTGCCATACTTTTCGGTAACCCATGTATATCTGAAAATTCCAGTTTAAGGAATTTTATATCGTTTACTTCGATTGTTTTAATTATTTGGTCTAATTTTTTATCTTTTGCTGACATTTTTTCACTTCATCTTTTGAGTAGAAAATCCATAAAAAAATGGACTTACTTAAATACATAGTCGGAAGGAAGTTTCCTTCCGATTAATAATTTTAATATAATTATATATAAATCTTTCGATAGTTTAAAAAAAATGTAAAAAATATGTTAATTATTCAATGCCGAATGTCATATAATTGATACATATTTAAAAATCAGTATTTTTTTAACTTTAACGTCAGCTATTTTTAAATAAAAATTGAATTTAAAAAGAGTTTGATGTATATCCCCATTTAAAAATAAAATTAATTTTCAATATCCTTGACGTTAAAGTAAAAAGAGATAAATTAAATCAATAGTTTTAAAATTAAATTTGATTTGGTTGACCGCAAAATCAACCAGATTAATTATTTCAATCAGGCATTTTCTTTCATGGTTTGAATCTGCTCATCACGGGACTTCAGTTTCAATGTAAATATAAATGCGATAACAGAAACAACCGAAGCTAAAATGAGACTTATCTTATATCCGAATATTCCTGAAAATGAAGCGATAACACCACCTATTAATGCACCGCCTATTAACTGTCCAACACTTGAAAGCATATTGACGATAGCCTGACCTGCTCCCCGTTCGTTTGATCTTGTTTCACTTAAAACAATGTACCTTAAAGGAGCTCCTATGATTGTAACCATACCTACACCTGCCAGACAGCCTGCAGCTATAAACAATATGAAATTATCCGGATACAATGCAATGACTATTAAACCGACGGCCAGTATTATGGTTCTGGCTGCCATAATCATACGTGAACAAACTATATCAAGAATCCTTCCTATAACTGGAGCTGCAACTGCATTTGCTCCCAAAATCGGAATAAGCATCAGACTTGCCATCTGATCATTTAAACCCATTGAAATAATTACCTGTGAAGGGATGAAAATTACTGAAGAATAAATCAGACCATAAGCCAGAGTCTCAATGCATGCAATTGTTATTTCCTTATTTTTCAAAAGATGTATTGCTACAATGGATTCTTCTGCCCTTTTTTCAACCATTACAAAAACCGGCAGCAGAATAATAAACATTACAAGAAACGGAGCTACATTTAGTGATGAAACGCTATTTACAAAATTATTTGAATCAATCTGATTTAAGCCGTATGAGAGAAATACCGCAAGAAGACTTAAAAGTACAATTCCAGGATAATCGATTTTAAGCTTTATTTCATTTTCCATATCCGGAAGAATATGTGCTGCAAATACAATAAGGAAAACTGCAATCGGAATATTGATTGTAAAACACCAGTGCCATCCGAAAGGAATCAGGGCAGCACCGACCAATGGCCCTCCAATGGCAGAAATTCCAAATACACTTCCTAAAATTCCCAATGCCCTTCCTCGCTCTTCAAGTGGAAATGCATCGCCGATAAATGCGCCTCCTACAGGAAATATTCCTCCGCATCCAAAGCCCTGTATTACTCTTCCAATCAAAATCATTTCCATATTTGCTGAAAATGCAATAAGCGCTGAACCTGCAGCAAAAAACAGCACATCAAGAATGAAAATCTTTTTACGGCCGTAAAAATCTGAAAACTTCGCCATAATAGGTGAGCCTATCATGAATGCAATTACAAAAAGTGTAAATATCCAGCTTGATTCCCTGCTTGTGAGATTAAAAGTCTCCTCTATTGACGGAAGCACGGGACCGATTATTCCTGTATCAAGTGAGCCCTTGAACTTCCCCGTCTTTGATAAGACGGGGATTCGCAAACCCAAAAAAAGATATTTTTTTGGGGATATTTTTTACTGCACCGTCGTTCCGACGATTTTTAATCCTTCATTAAGGATGTTTATAGCGGCATTTTGGTCACGG
>AUXO011113191.1_pt1 | contig 10764 bp, 9 predicted proteins | sample 768731 | NCBI WGS metagenome assembly AUXO01 (sample SAMN02715735, study PRJNA202380) | gut metagenome | biome: sheep rumen | host: Ovis aries | place: New Zealand: Palmerston North
TTTAAAGATCAGATTGCAAATGGTGGACCAGTAACTGTTACACATCCTGATATAATTAGATATTTTATGACAATTCCTGAAGCTGCAAGCCTTGTTCTTCAATCCGGTGCTTATGCTAAAGGTGGAGAAATATTTGTACTTGATATGGGGGATCCTGTAAAGATTGATGATCTCGCAAGAAATCTGATAAGACTTTCAGGGCTTGAACCTGATGTGGATATTAAGATAGAGTATACTGGACTTCGTCCAGGGGAAAAGCTATATGAAGAAAAACTTATGTCGGAGGAAGGTCTTACTAGAACAGCTAATGAATTAATTCATGTAGGAAAACCAGTTGAATTTGATGAGGTAAGATTCCTTAATTCAATGAATAATCTGATGCTCGTTGCATATGAAAATACCGAAGCTATCAGACTTATGGTTGAAGAGCTTGTAGATACTTATCACCCAAGTGAAGAGCTTAGTGATAATCAGAAGAATGAATATGCTAATGAGATAACGAGAATAATAAAAAAGTAAAGTTGTATTGATAAATCAATATTGTAAAAATTAAAAGCAACCAAAAGATTTCTTAATGTTTCATAGTTATTACATAAAAAATTTAAGATAATGAAATATTATAAGAGGGAAAAAATATGGAAAAAAGACACATTTCTTTTAGCCCACCAGATATTACTGATTTTGAAATTTCGGAAGTGGCAGAAACTCTTAAATCTGGGTGGATCACTACTGGACCAAGAACAAAATTACTTGAACGGCGTTTGTCTTCTTTTATTCTTACTGGTAAAAATGATATAGATTGTAATATAGAAGAAGAGCTTGAATTGTATAATCATAGAGTTGTGTGTTTGAATTCTGCTACCGCGGCTGAGGAGTTAAATCTTAGGATTCTTGGCGTGAGAGAGGGGGATGAAGTAATAGTCCCAGCTTATACATATACAGCTACCGCGGCTGCGGCTATTCATTGTGGTGCAACTGTAAAATTTGTGGATATTCAAAAAAATGGAGATCCTATTTCGCATTGCCCTGAAATGGACTATGATGCTCTTGAATCTGCAATAGGTCCTAAGACCAAAGCAATTGTAGTTGTTGATTTAGGCGGTATTGTTGTTGACTATAATCGTATATTTCAGATTGTAGAACGAAAAAAAAGTTTGTTTTCTGCTTTAAATGATCATAGTGATTGTCTAGCTGATTTGGGAAGTAAAATTCAATCTGGACTTGGTCGTGTGGCTGTTTTATGTGATGCAGCGCATTCTTTAGGAGCGAGCAGGACTGTCTCTTATACTGGAGAAGGAATAGTTGGTAATAAGAAACGAATGGTTGGTTCAATAGCTGATTTTACGAGTTTTAGTTTTCATGCTGTTAAAAATTTCACTACGGCTGAAGGAGGCGCTAGTACATGGTGCTTGCCTCGGTCAGTCTATAACATGGGTATTACAAACGGTGATATCTATAAGATGTATCAGCTTTTGTCTCTTCATGGACAAAATAAAGATGCTTTGGCAAAAACAAAAGTTGGAGCATGGGAATATGATATTATAGGACCTTGGTATAAGTGTAATATGACTGACATTATGGCTGCTATTGGTTTACGACAGTTAGATAGGTATCCAAAACTATTAGAAAAAAGAGCTCATATTGTTGAAAAGTATGATATGGTATGTGATGAACTTGGAATAAGTCATCTTGTTCATAACACAGTTGATATTGATGGCTTTAATATGGATAGTTCGAAGCATTTGTATTTGATAAGAGTTCCAGGTATTACGGAGGAAATCAGAAACGAAATAATAACAAAAATGGCTGAGAATGGAGTAATTACTAATGTACATTATAAACCATTACCAATGATGACTGCTTATAAAGAAAGTAGCGGTGGTATTGAGCTATATCCAAATGCTTTTGATTATTATCATAATTTGATTTCTCTTCCGTTACATACTTGCTTATCTGATGAAGATATTAAATATGTGTTAAAGACATTGAAAGAAGTTGTAAAAAATTATTTGTAGTTTCTTATGCAAATTACATATTAAATACATAGATTGGAGAAAAAAGTTATGTACATCATTATTGGAGCATCTAGCTTTATTGGGGTTTATACTGTAGATGAATTTCTAAAGCAAGACTGTAAGGTGATAGTCACAGGTCGTAAAAATAAGTTTAAAGAGCATTATGATAAACTTGGAGTAGAATATATAAATCTTGATCTTACTAATGAGTCTGATTTTGATCGATTACCAAAAGATGGGGTAGAAGGTGTAATTCTGCTTGGTGGTTTACTTCCAGCAAATGCAGAAGTAAATCTTGATGAAGATGAAAATGCTGCAGATTATTTCCGTATTAATACAATTGGAACAATCAATGTTTTGGAATATTGTAGAAAAAATGGAATAAGGCGTGTGATATCAAATTGCTCTTATGCTGATGTGAGGGGCTCATGGGGGAAAAAGATAATCACAGAAGATGAACCGAGAGACTTTGAGTATAAAGGTGATCATGCAGTATATGTTTTTTCTAAGAATGCTGCTAATGATATCTTAGAGTATTATAATCAGCAGCATGGAATGAAGAATGCTTGGTTTAGATTCCCTCCGGTTTATGGTGTTGGTCCTCATGATAGCCTTTTTATTAATGGTGTACTGAAAAAATCTGGTCTGAAGATTTTTATTGATAATGCATCAGAAGGTAAGGATATTTGCATATTTGGTAACCCTAATTTGAGTAGAGATGTAGTGTATGTAAAAGATGTAGCTCATGCGTTTTATCTTGCCATGCAAAGTGAAAAAACTTATGGGTTATATAATATGACATCTGGTCGTGCAGTTTCTCTTCAGGAACAAGCAGAAGTGATAGCAAAATTGTGGGCCTCCAGTCCTAATAAAAAGTCTAAAATCACATATGATCCTGATGTTCATAATAATACTCCTTCGTATCTGTTTTCTATGGAAAAAGCCAAAAGAGATTTTGGATTTGAACCAGCTTATTCTGATTTTGAAGAGATGATGATTGATTACAAAAAAGATTTAGATGAAAATAAATATCAGGAGTTATTTCATTATGTCAAATAGTATTAAACCATCTGGTGGTTTTTTATATCGTTTTATTAAAAGATTGTTTGATATTGTAGTTTCAGCTATTTTAATGATTCCTATAGGAATTGTTATTGGTATTTCTACTATTTTCATTAAAGCAGAGGATAATGGTCCTGTTTTTTATATGGCAAAAAGAACAGGTCGATTTGGCAAGATTTTTAAAATGTATAAACTTCGCTCCATGAAAGTAGATGCTCCGGATATTCGTCTGGCTGATGGTTCTACATATAATGGTGAAGATGATCCACGAGTAACGAAATTTGGTAAATTAGCTCGAAAAACCAGTATTGATGAGCTTCCCCAGATAATAAATATTTTAAAAGGAGATATGACTTTTATAGGCCCTCGTCCTGATACACCTGTTGGGTCAGCGGCGTATACTGAAGAAGAGAAAATCATTTTGACAGTGCGCCCGGGTATCACAGGATACAACCAAGCGGTTAATAGAAATTCTGTTTTAACTAAAGAAAAATTAAAAAACGACATTTATTATGTTGAACATCTGTCTCTATTGTTTGATATTAAAATTATTTTTATGACGATTGCAACTGTTCTAGGTCATAAGAACATTAATAGAACAGATGTTAGTACTGAAGATACATATGTTCTTGAGGAAGATGGCAGTAAATCGTCAACAACGATAAAGTGAGTGTAGAAACTGATGAAAAAGATTATGATTTTAGGAGCTAGTATTTTACAGCTCCCCGCAATTGAAAAAGCTATAGAAATGGGGCATGAGGTTATTGCCATTGATATGAATCCGAATGCAGTTGGATTTAATGTACCTGGAGTGGTTAAGGAAATAATTAGTACGATTGATACTCAGGCAATATTAGAGGCTGCAAAGAAACACCAAATTAATGGAATAATGACACTTGCTTCTGATATGCCAATGCAGTCTGTGGCTGTAGTAGGTCGTGAAATGGGTTTAGTGGGAATTGATGAGGATACTGCACTAAAAGCTACTAATAAGGCATTTATGAGAGATGCGTTAAAGAAATCAGGGGTGCCTATACCAATGTATTTTCGTGTTAAAGGTATCGAAGAGTTTAAGAAGGCAGTAGAGCAAATTAGAATGTTTGGCTATAAGTGCATTGTTAAACCAGCAGATAATTCTGGTAGTAGAGGGGTAGATCTTTTGAAAGAAAATGCTGATCTTGACCTCGCATATAAGTATACTGTTCAATATTCTCGTGGTGGAGAAATAGTGGTTGAGGAGTTTATGGAAGGGGCTGAAGTAAGCGTTGAAACACTTGCAATTGATGGAGAAGTGTCTGTTATTCAAATAACAGATAAACTTACTACAGGCGCACCATATTTTGTTGAGATGGGGCATAGCCAACCGAGTCAGTTAGATAAAGAAGTTCAAGAAAAAATAAAAAAAATAGCTATAGCCGCTAATAAAGCGATTGGAATTAAGAATGGACCTTCGCATACTGAAATCAAAGTTACAAAAGAAGGACCGAAGATAGTTGAACTTGGTGCACGATTAGGTGGGGATTGTATTACCACTCATTTGGTTCCTTTATCAACGGGAGTAAATATGGTAGAACAAAGTATTAAAATTGCGCTTGGAGAAAAACCTAATCTTACCCCTCATTGGAATAAGGGATCTGCAATTAGATATATTGATACTAGGACAACAGGTACGGTTTTAGAAATAGAAGGGGTTGATGAAACTAAAAATATCCCTGGTGTTTATCAAGTATCTATTGTTCATGGGGTTGGTGAGTGTATAGAAGAAATAAAGAGCAGTGTAGATCGTGTCGGATTTATTATTACACAGGCTGAGGATGTTCAAAAAGCTATAAGTATTGCGGAAAAAAGTATAAAAAAAATAAAATATAAAGTGGTGTAAAAAATGAAAAAAGGATATGTGTTTCTTTCAAATAGTACAAAACCTACTCGTGAAAAAGCATTAGATAGAAAACCTGTTAAATTGACAAATGTTAGTAGACCATGCTTACAAGCTGCTATTGATATGGGGTATGAAGTTTATTTTGGTGAAAATCGTCAAGATCCGCAAGATTTGTATGTTGAACTACCTGTAAATCTTTATGATTCCCATACATATAGAAGTATTACTGCATTTAAAGATAATAGACAAGCTATTAAAAATCTTAGTGCTATATTAGAGAATAATGAAATAGATGTTATTCATTGTAATACTCCTGTAGGTGGAATGGTAGGACGATGGTGTGGTAGAAAATACCATATTAAACATATTATATATACTGCACATGGTTTTCATTTTTTTAAGGGTGCACCATTAATTAATAATACATTATTTAAATGGGCTGAAATGATTATGGCTCATTGGACTGATGTAATTATTACAATGAATCAGGAAGATTATGAGGCTGCGCAAAAATTTCGTCTAAAAAGAGGGGGAAAAGTATATAAAGTACATGGAGTAGGTATTTCTTTATCTGAATATTCGGATATTAATGTAGATATTTCTAAAAAACGATCTGAATTGGGATTGTCTGACAATGATTTTGTTTGTGTTTCAGCTGGTGATATAGTTGCACGAAAAAACTATAAGTCTGCTATAGAGGCAATTGCAAAAACAAATAATCCACATATTCATTATTTGATATGTGGTGAAGGACCAGAAAAAGATACTCTTGTTAAATTATCTGATAGTCTTGGAATAAGTGACCAAATACATTTTCTAGGTTTCAGAAATGATATAAAAGAATTGTTCAAAATTTCGAATTGTTTTCTATTTACAACACTACAAGAAGGCTTACCTCGTTCTTTAATGGAAGCAATGGCGATTGGTTTACCAGTTATTGCTTCGAAAATTCGAGGTAATGTAGACTTAGTTATTGATGGAGAGGGAGGGTTCTTGTTCGAACCGAATGATTCGGATGGATATTCGAATGCATTAAATAAATTAGTGGAAAATCCTATACTTCGAAGTAAAATGTCTCAAATTAATAAAGAAAAAATTAAAGAGTATGATGTTAAGGTAGTTGAACAAGAGATAAGAAAAATATATGCAGAGGTATTAAAATAGTTATGGTAGTAGCTCATATACTTCAAAGTAACATTTATTCTGGGGCAGAAAATGTTGTTTGTCAAATAATTGAGTTGTTTTCTAAAAAATCTGATATAGAGATGATTTATGTAAGTCCCAGTGGTTCTATTGACGAAATACTTAGAACAAAGAATATTAAGCACTACATACTTGATAGTTTTTCAATTGGTGATATAAAGAAAGCAATAAAATCTATAAAGCCAGATATTATACATGCTCACGATTTTAATGCAAGTGTTAGGTCAGCTTTGGCATGTAATACTGTACCTATTATTTCCCATTTGCATAATAACCCTTTATGGGGAAAATCTTTAAATTTAAAAACACTATCTTACACACTATGCTTAAAAAGATTTAGTTGTATTATTGGCGTTTCAAATGCAATTAAGGATGAATTCTTTTTTTCGAAGAGTATAAAAAGTAAGTTTCATTTGATTCAAAATGTTGTTGATCCAGAAAAGGTGAATAAATTAGGAAATTTGGAAATCAAACCTAGCGTGGATTTAATTTATGTAGGCAGACTATCAGAACCAAAGAATCCAATTGGATTTTTGAAAATAGTTAATGATTTAGTGAATAATTATGGTGTTAATATATCGTCAAATATAATTGGAACAGGTGAATTAGAAAGTGAGTGTAAAAAATATATTATAGAGCATGATTTAAGTCAAAATGTTTGTATTTTGGGATTTAAAAGAAATCCATATTCATATATGAAAAATGCCAAAATGTTAGTGATGACTTCAAAGTTTGAAGGATTTGGACTTGTTGCTGTTGAATCTATGATACTGGGCGTTCCAGTCGCATCACTTAATGTTGGTGGTTTAGTAGATATAGTAGATAATGAATGTGGCGTAATATGTGAATCAATAGAGTCTTTAGCAGAAAATATTGCTGCAATAATTGAAGATGATCATAAATTAAAAGAAAAAGGAAGATTATCTAAAAGTAAAGTGAAAAAATTTACTAATATGGATGAATATCAAAAAAGCATAATGAGGATATATAATAAGGTGTATGAGCTTGATAAAAAGGAGAATAGAAATTGATAGACAAATTCATTGATAAAAGAAAAAGTCGTAATTTCCTTTTTTTGGCAATTACACTTTATATGGGGTATGATTTTTCGGTTTTATTTAAAAATCTTATAGGAAATAATTTAAACATACTTTTAGGATTCTTTGCTTTTTTTTCATATTTATTAATTTCAACTATTTATTTACATCTTGATATGCTTGAATCTCTAATCATTCTTTTTCCATTATGTATTAATACATCATACACTAATATACTTGGATTGGACTATTCTAGCTTTCCATTAACATGGTTCTTTCTAGTTTGCTTGTTATTGGTTTTTGCTGCTGTTGTCAAAAGAAGGTTTTGGGCAGCTGGTTTATTGGCATTTTTAATGTTAACGATTTTTTTCTTGGCTATGTTAATTATAAGAGCCAATAGTGATGTAAAAAACTCAGTAAATCAGTATATAAACATTGCACTTTATATTTTGGTAGTTTCTATTAGTCCATCTTTACAAACTGTATGGAATAAGCAAATTGCGGAACTAGTCACAAAAACATATGTTTATGCAGTTTCGTCATATTCTTTAATGATTTTAATTCAATTTACATTATATAAAACTTTTTCTATCAAAGTGGGAAATATAATGTCTGTATTTATGAGAACATCATATGGAGCAACTATGGGTGACTATAGTTTCTCAACATTATATATAGCTTCTGGTATTATAATTTTATTTGTCTTAATGTTTTATAAAATTAAAATATTCATAAAAACTCAAACAATCATATTTTTGATTTTGTTTTTCTCTGCTTTATTAACAGTTAATGCGCGAACTGGTCTTTTTGCTTTGGTCTTCGCAGTAGGATTGTTTATGGCGGTAATGATAATAAGAAGAAAGCGGTATAGCTTTTTAGTTGTTGGATGTCTTTTGATTCCTATATTTATGTATGCATTTAAAGTAATGGCAAAAAGTAGAATGAATCAGTCACTGCTTGATGGTTCAAATAGGTTTGAGGGATATATGAATGGAATAGAAGTGTTTAAATCGCATTTCATTATCGGACTGGGTTTTGGAACACAAAATTTTAAAAATATTACGGGACAAGCAATACCTCATAATTTAATTATACAATTTTTGGCTCAGTTTGGATTGATTGGATTTGGTATTTTAGCAATTGTTTTTATTTCGGTGATGCATAGAATTATTTCTAATAAAAATAATAGTTTTAAGTGGGCGTTCTTAACCATTATAATTGGTTCAATGTTTATACCTGATATAATTAGTTCACACTTTCTTTCTGTTGTCACGGTTTGTGCATTATGTAATTCAATGAAAGATGAATGTGATCTGAAGGAGATAATAGATGAGTAATTTACATATTGTTATTTATTCTGAATTAAAGCAGTATGGTGGAGGAAGGGAAACTTGGCTTTCTTACTTTTTACCTGGTGTGTTTAATCATTTTGAATCATTAAATATTTATGCACTAAAGAAAAAGGAAAATAATGAAAAGAATTTGGTTGAGTTATCTGGTCTCAATATCAATTGTTTTTTCACAGAAGAGATTTCATTTATAAAATTTATAAAATCAACAAAAAATGAATTAAAAAATAATATTAAATCTGGTGATATTTGTTTAATGATAGGATCAATTGTTGAGGGGAGTATATCTCCTTGGCTGAAAAGAAACTTTTCAGATGAAGTGAAAAGAGTTATTTGGGTAAGGAGTATTGCTGCTCATGAGGTTGCTAATAGACATGGACGGATAACTTATCCAATTATAGCTTTCTTAGAAAAGAGATTTTTATCATCATCAAATGTTGTAATAACAAATGGGGATGATACATATAATTACTATTTAAATTATTGGAAGAAAAATACAAATACTTCGATGATAGCAATTCCTAATGCAGTGGATTGTGAAAAGTATAAATGTTTAAGGCACTGGGATGAAGTTAGAGTAGTTAAAGGTGTATTTATTGGCCGATTTGAACCTGAGAAAGGCGGAAAAAATCTTTTGGAGTGTATTTCCTTCTTTAATGATACATATCCGGAATTATCAGATTCATTTAAAGTTGAAATATGGGGGAAAGGTAGTTTATCACAAGAAAAAATGCCACCCAATGTTAGATATTGTGGTAAAGCAGAGAGAAATGAGATAGCCAGTATTTTAAGTGATTCGCATATTGAATTTTTTTTGGTTAACCAAAATGATAATGCAAGCGGAGGATTATCGCATTCATTACTTGAGGGCTTGAGTAGTGGTTGTATTTGTGTATGTTCAGATATTTCTGCATATAATCAAGTTATTTCAGATAAAAATGGATTTTTAATTAATTTAACTGATACACGAGAATTTGCATGTGTGATTTCAAAAATGATTTTGGATTTACAAAATCACAATTATAATAGATATCTTGAAATCTCACAAAGTGCTGTTACAACAGCTCAACAATATTCGGTAGAAAGACATATAGAGAAATTTATAAATGTGATTGGAATAAAAAATGAGAATTTGTGAAAAATATTTATATAGAAGTATATGGTTATATCGCAGGCACTTAAAACTATTTGCCAAAATGTATATTTTTCTTATTAGGGTCTTATGTGCTTGCGAGGTTTCGTATGAAATGGTAATAGGTAAGAATGTGCAGTTTGTTCATAATGGTTTAGGCGTAGTTATCCATCCCAAAACTAAAATAGATGATAATGTAATGATTTATCAAAATGTTACAATAGGAGGGAATACAAAATCTAAAGATGGAAAAATAACGAATATAGGGGCTCCATATATTAAAGCAAATACTATCATTTATTCAGGTGCGGTCGTATTAGGACCTATTGAAATAGGTGAGAATTGTGTTATAGGCGCAAATGCTGTCGTGACTAAATCGGTACCATCTAATTGTACGGTTGTTGGAGTAAATGATATTAGGGAAAGATAATAATGATAGGAAGAATAAAGAATGGTTTAAAAAGAATTCAGGAGATTGGTATTATTAGAATTTTCAGTGCCAATTTAATTAATAAAATAGTTGCTTTCGTGGTTAATATTTTAATTGTTCGTGTTTTAACGACGAATGAATATGGTATATATAGTAGTGCTAATAATACATATAGTATTTTTACACTCCTTATTGGCTTAGGAACTCTATCTGGTGTTCTTTTATATGGTTCAGAGAAAAGAGAGGAATCACAAAAAATACAGTACTATAAGTATTCATTGATAATATCCCTTGCATTTAATCTTATATTGTCAGTTGCGATGCTTTTATACTCTCTTTTTAGAAAAACAGGTGTAGTTGAAAGTAATCCATATATTCGTTTATTATGTCTATTACCTATATTTGATTATATAAATTCATTTTTTAATACAATATTGAGATGTAATAAAGATAATAAGCATTATTCAATAATGCTTAATGTTGGTACAATCAGTAATTCGCTTTTTACACTTTTAGGCGGACTAATCTATGGGGTTTTTGGGGCAATAATAGGAAGATATGTATCAGTTTTAATTTCTTGTTTTGTTGGTTCTTTATTTGTTAAAGATACATTATTGAAGTTTGATACGAAACTTGAATTAACCCAAAAAGATAGGA
>AUXO013469687.1_pt1 | contig 10763 bp, 7 predicted proteins | sample 768731 | NCBI WGS metagenome assembly AUXO01 (sample SAMN02715735, study PRJNA202380) | gut metagenome | biome: sheep rumen | host: Ovis aries | place: New Zealand: Palmerston North
CCTGATCGGGGAACCGGTCAGATGCGCCTTCTCGGGCGGAATCAGGTTAAATGTCTCCGGGAAATTGCAGCATACTATGTCGGCTGCAGGTATGCACAGCCTGTTGGCAAGTCCCGGAGTAATGTCGGATTCATGGATAATACAAGGTATTTTCAGAGAAGCCGCGGCCCTGACTACCGGAACAGCCACGAAGCCTCCTTTTGAGAAAACGACATCGGGACGTATGTCCTTAAGTATCTTTCTGGCCTGGAAAAAGCCTTTTATAACTCTGAACGGATCGGAAAAGTTCTTCGGATCGAAGTAACGCCTGAGCTTGCCCACGGCTATGCCATAGTAGGTAAGGCCCGCATCCTCTGCCAGGCCTTTCTCTATGCCGTCAAAGGATCCGATATATGTTACATCAAATCCGGCATTTCTAAGTGAAGGAAGCAGTGCAAGATTTGGTGTTACATGACCGGCAGTGCCTCCGCCGGTGAGGACAATTTTTCGATCCATTATTTATCGCCCTTTCTGCGCACTACGCTGTAATTAACCTCAGGTGCCGGATCTTTGGAATACAGGAACTTGAGTATTATGGGTGTACATATCGATGACACTATTATAAGCAATATAACGGATGTGAAATAGACTGAAGTTATGAATCCTTCGGCCAGACCTTTCTGTGCAACGATCAGAGCTACCTCTCCTCTGGTCATCATGCCTGCCCCGATCTTTATCGAATCACGTCCGGAGAACCCGCAGGCAAGTCCCATCAGCCCGCAACCCAATACCTTACAGAATATGGCCACTGCAACGAAAGCGAGCGAAAACCACAAAATCTGCATGTTCATATTATCCAGATTGGTCTTGATACCGATGCTGGCAAAGAATATCGGACCAAACAGCATATAGGAATTGATATCCACTTTTTCATCCACATAATGTGAATCCTGGATCGAACACAGTATGATACCGGCCACATAAGCACCGGTGATATCAGCGATCCCGAATACCTCTTCGGCTATATATGCGAGAGAAAAGCACAACGCCAGTGCTGCTATCGGGATACGACGGGTATGGGGATATTTTTTGTCTACCCAGGCAAATATCTTATAACAGATAAAACCGACTCCCACGGCAAGTGCGAAAAAGGCAACCGTGGAAAGCAGTACCATACCGATGCTGGATTCCGGATTCTTGAAACCTATAACGACGGTCAGTACCACTATACCAATGACATCGTCTATGATAGCTGCACTTACGATAGTGGTCCCCACTTCATCGGAGAGCTTACCCATCTCCTTCAGGGCCTGAACAGTGATACTTACACTGGTTGCCGTCATGATGGTTCCGATAAATACCGCTTTATAGAACTCTTCCGACCCCCACGGAGCTGAACCGTAGAATCCCATATACAGCAAAGTTCCGCCGATCAGAGGTACAAAAACCCCTGCTGTAGCGATAAGCGCGGCTTTCGGACCGATCTTGATAAGCTGCTTAAGATCCGTTTCCAGACCTGCCGAAAACATGAGCAGTATAACACCTATCTCGGCCATCTGTGTCAGAAAATCCGTCTGAGATACGAATCCCAGTATGCTCGGCCCTATCAGAAGGCCGGCAACTATCTCACCGACTACCTGCGGTGCTTTCAGTTTTCTGGCCAGAATTCCGAAGAATTTTGCCGCTATTATGATTATTGCAAGATCTCTGAGTATGGAATAAGATTCCATAATCTCACCTTCTTTCTTTTATGAATGATCATTCTTTATTCTCATAGTAAACCCTGCCGAATTAATTCGACAGGGTAACTGTTGCTATATCCGATGATGTAAACGGGATCACTCGTCTTCGTCGGAATCCTCTACCGGAAGAGTTACTTCCTCATCATCATCGTAATTCATCTCACACTCGGGAATATCTTCCATGGCATCTTCCACTTCGTCATATTCCTTTGAGCCGTCGCTGACTTTCTCCCTGACCTTGGCGATCTTCACAACCTTGATATCATCATCCAGATTGATCAGTTTGACACCGGATGTGATACGGCCGAGAGTGTTTACATCTTCCATGCGTATCTGGATTATGGTGCCCGCACTGGTGATGAGCATCAGCTCATGGTCATCATTAACGGCTTTCACACCTACTACATATCCGGTCTTCTCTGTGATCTTATAACACTTGAGACCCTTGCCGCCTCGCTTCTGCAGAGTGAACTCATTTATGTTGGTACGTTTGCCCATGCCGTTCTCGGATGCGATCAGCAGGCTTCCGCCCTGGGTATTGAGCTGCATTCCGACGATCTCATCATCATAGTCGAGGTTCATGCCCTTGACACCCATGGTGTTTCGACCGGTATTTCTTACATCCGATTCCTTGAAATGGATACACATGCCGTTCTTCGTAACCATGAATATCTCCGTATCAGGTACGGTCAGCTTCACTTCGATAAGCTCATCATCGTCTTTTAAGTTCATGGCGATGATGCCGCCCTTTCTGATATGAGCAAATTCTTCGATACTTGTCTTTTTGATGATACCGGTCTTGGTGACCATGAATAGGGACTTGTTGAAATCATCCTCGGTAACCGGCATCGGGATCGGTATCATGGCCGTGATCTTTTCATCAGGTGACAGCTGCAGAAGATTTACGATCGCGGTACCCCTGGACGTACGTCCGGATTCGGGTATCTGATAAGCTCTCAGTCTGTAGCATCTGCCGAAATTCGTAAAGAAGATCACATCATGGTGAGTGGTGGTCATCAGCAGGTCTTCGATATAATCGTCTTCGATGATCGACATGCCCTTGATGCCCTTGCCGCCACGATGCTGTGATTTGAAGTTATCCACGGTCATACGTTTGATATAACCTAAGTTCGTCATGGCAATGACTGTATTTTCATTGGGTATGAGGTCTTCCATATTGATGTCGTAAACATCATATCCTATCTGTGAACGACGGTCATCACCGAACTTATCTGATACTTCGATAAGCTCTTTCTTGATAACTCCGAGCAGAAGTTTTTCATCTCCCAGTATAGCCTTGAGTTCCGCGATAAGCTTGATCAGCTCCTGATGCTCGGTCTCGATCTTTTCCCGCTCCAAACCTGTCAGAGCACGCAGCCTCATGTCTACGATTGCCTGAGCCTGAGGATCGGTCAGTCCGAATCTGGCCATCAGGTTATCTTTTGCTTCCTGGGTATTCGCACTTCCTCTTATGATCCGGATCACTTCATCGATATTGTCCAATGCAATGAGTAATCCCTGCAGGATATGATCACGCTCTTCAGCCTTATTTAAGTCATATTTGGTCCTGCGTGTTACCACATCTTCCTGATGCTTCAGGTAATATGTGAGCATATCAAGCAGATTCATGACCTTGGGCTCGTTATTTACCAGAGCCAGCATGATCACACCGAACGAATCCTGAAGCTGTGTATGCTTATAGAGCTGATTGAGTATTATGTTGGCATTGGCATCACGCCTGAGTTCTATGACGATACGCATGCCTTCACGGCTGGACTCATCTCTCAGATCCGTGATACCGTCTATCTTTTTGATCTTTACCAGATCTGCGATCTTTGTTATCAGATTGGCTTTATTTACCAGATAAGGCAGCTCGGTCACGATTATACGTGTCTTGCCGTTTTCCATGGTCTCGACATCCGTCACTGCACGTACTCTGACCTTGCCTCGTCCGGTCCTGTATGCTTCTTCGGATCCTCTGGTACCGAGGATGATACCGCCGGTAGGAAAATCCGGAGCCTTGACCAGATCGATGAGTTCTTCGATATCTGTCTCTCTGTCCTCTTCTACTCTGTTGTCTATGATCTTGACTACAGCCGAAGTGACTTCACGCAGATTGTGGGGAGGGATATTTGTAGCCATACCTACGGCTATACCCGTAGTACCGTTAACCAGAAGATTTGGGTATCTGGACGGAAGAACCGTAGGCTCCGACTCGGTTCCGTCGAAGTTATCCACGAAATCGACCGTATCCTTCTTGATATCGGCTACCATTTCCATTGATATCTTGCTCAGTCTTGCCTCGGTATATCGCATGGCAGCGGCGCCGTCACCGTCGACCGAACCGAAGTTGCCGTGACCGTCCACAAGAGGATATCTCATGGACCATTCCTGAGCCATATTTACCAGAGATCCGTAGATCGAACTGTCACCGTGAGGATGGTATTTACCCATCGTATCACCGACGATACGTGCGCTCTTACGATGCGGCTTATCTGGTCCGTTATTCAGCTCGACCATCGAGTACAGGACTCTCCTCTGTACGGGCTTGAGTCCGTCTCTGACATCGGGAAGTGCACGTGCCGCGATAACGCTCATGGCGTAATCGATGTACGAGTCTTCCATCTTTTTCTTTAAGTCTACTTCTTCGATCTTATCAAAGATCTTGTCATCCATTGTGTGATCCTCTTAAACAATCAGGCTTAAATATCAAGGTTTTTAACGAATTTGGCGTTTCTTTCTATGAACTCACGTCTGGGCTCAACCTTATCACCCATAAGTGTATTGAATGTCAGATCTACTTCCGACTCCTCTTCTTCGTTCATGTTTACACGAAGCAGTATACGTCTTTCGGGATCCATGGTAGTCTCCCAGAGCTGCTCGGGATCCATTTCTCCCAATCCCTTATATCTCTGGATCTTATTGTTCGTATCCCTGCCGACCTCAGTCAGGATACCGTCAAGCTCTTCATCCGAGTACGCATACCATATCTGTCTGTTCTTCTCAAGCTTATACAGCGGAGGTTTGGCCAGATATACATGACCCTGCTTGATAAGCTCCGGCATGAATCTGTATATGAATGTCAGCATAAGTGTAGCAATATGAGCACCGTCAACATCGGCATCAGTCATGATGATGATCTTGTCATATCTGAGTTTGCTGATATCGAAGTCATCCTTTATTCCGGTACCGAAAGCGGTGATCATGGCCTTGATCTCGGCATTGTCATATATACGGTCAAGACGTGCCTTCTCAACATTCAGAATTTTACCTCGAAGAGGCAGTATAGCCTGGGTTGCACGGCTTCTCGCGGTTTTGGCACTGCCACCGGCGGAATCTCCCTCAACTATGTATATCTCACACTTCGAAGGATCTTTTTCCGAGCAGTCGGCCAGCTTACCGGGAAGAGACGTACCCTCAAGGGCCGTCTTACGTCTGGTCATATCACGTGCTTTACGTGCTGCTTCTCTTGCTCTCTGTGCAAGTATAGATTTGTCAACTATGGTACGTGCTACAGACGGATTCTGTTCGAGGAAATATGTCAGCTGCTCGCTGACTACCGAACTTACCGCACCTCTCGCTTCCGAGTTACCCAGCTTCTGCTTGGTCTGTCCCTCAAACTGGGGATCCTCTATCTTAACGGATATGATAGCTGTCAGACCCTCCCTGATATCTTCACCGCTTAAGTTGGGCTCCGAATCCTTCAACAGTTTATTGGATCTGGCATAGTCATTAAATGTCTTGGTCAGGGCATTTCTGAAACCTTCCAGATGAGTACCGCCTTCGGGAGTATTTATATTATTTACAAAAGTGTAAATACTCTCGTTATACGCATCATTATGCTGCATCGAGACTTCAACCAGCACATTGTTCTTCTTTCCTTCAAAATACATGATCGAAGGATAGAGAGCATCCTTGGATCTGTTGAGGTATTCAACGAATTCCCTGATACCTCCCTCGTAATGGAACGACTTCTCCTGCTCTTTACCTTCACGGGTATCTATAAGCGTGATCTTCAATCCCTTTGTCAGAAAAGCAGTCTCTCTGAGTCTGGTCTTTAACGTGTCGTAATCATATATCACGTCTTCGAATATGGTTGCATCGGGCTTAAAGGTAACTTTTGTCCCGCTTTCATTTTCGCCGCAGGTACCTATTTCCTTTAAGGGATAACAGGTATGACCTCTCTCATAACGCTGTTCATACAGCTTCCCGTCTCTTCTGATCTCTACGCTTAACCAGTCAGACAGAGCATTAACAACCGAAGCGCCTACACCGTGAAGACCGCCGGATACTTTATATCCGCCACCGCCAAACTTACCGCCGGCATGCAGTATGGTAAACACAACTTCCACCGCAGGTATACCCGCTTTATGATTGATACCTACCGGAATACCGCGCCCGTTATCTATTACGGTGATCGAATTATCCGGGTTGATGGTTACTTCTATCTCTGTACAGAATCCGGCCAAAGCTTCATCCACGGCATTATCAACTATCTCATATACGAGATGATGTAATCCTCTGGAGGAAGTACTGCCTATGTACATACCCGGTCTTTTTCTGACTGCTTCGAGTCCTTCCAGTATCTGTATCTGGTCGGCGCCGTATTCATTTGCTTTTTTGTTTTCTTCAGCCATATTAACCTCTACTGCTCACTTACAAGTGCTCCGTTGGATATATTGAAAAGCTTATCTATCTCAAGTCTGCTGTTAACGAAATCCTCGACTCCGGTACAGGTGATGATAGTCTGTACATCACCGATCGACTCCAGCAGAAACTGCTGTCTGCCCGAATCAAGCTCAGATAATACATCATCAAGCAGAAGTATCGGAGTATCGTTTATCAGTCTTTTTACTATCTCTATCTCTGCCAGTTTAAGCGATAAAGCTGCGGTTCTCTGCTGCCCCTGTGATCCGAACTTCCTTATATCCAGGTCACCTACCATGAATATAAAGTCATCACGATGAGGACCTACATTTGTCATTTTCGACTTAATATCGCGTTCGGTGGATGAGGACAGCTCACGTTCATAGTCCTCTATTTCCACATTAGGATCATATATTATCCTGAGTGACTCTCTTCCTCCCGACAATTTTTCATGTACAGGCCCTATCACCTCATTGAGCTGATCCGTAAAAGACTTTCTTCGTTCTATTACCTTGCTTCCGTAACTGACTAACTGAGAATCCCATATTTCTATGGTTTCCTTGAGAGAAGGATTAAAATATACATCCTTGAGAAGAGTGTTTCTCTGATTAACTATTTTGTTATAATTGTTCAGATTGTACAGATAGAAATCATCAAGCTGACACAGTTCCATATCCGTAAATCTTCGTCTTTCACCGGGCCCGTTCTTGATGATATTCAGATCTTCGGGTGAAAAGAATACCACATTCAACAATCCCAGCAATTCTGCGGCTTTTTTTATTTTCTTGCCATCTATGGCTATACCTTTTGTCTTAGCCTTGCGCAGATGTATATCAAGCTTCGTATCAACGTCATTCTTGAACAACATGATACGTATATGGCCTTCTTCGGATCCGAATCTGATTATATCTCCGTCTCTGGTACCTCTGTGAGACTTGGTAGTAGCAGCTAAATATATAGCTTCAAGTATATTTGTTTTACCCTGAGCATTATCTCCGTAGAGTATATTGGTACCGGGACCAAAATTTATGGCCAGAGTCTCATAATTCCTGAAATCTTTAAGTTCCAGGGATTTAATAATCATAATCGACCTTCCATGCTTACAACTTTGAATTCTTCACCGTTATAAGCAAAGACATCTCCGTCGTACAATTTGCGTCCCCGACGGAGTTCTGTCTCACCGTTAACCCTGATCAGACCTTCCTGTACTTCCATCTTAGCATCGGCTCCGTTTTCACATATACCGGATAATTTAAGTGCCTGACCAAGTTTTATATATTCATCTTTTATCGTAACATCAGTCATAAACTGTTATTTATGATACTGTCGTAAAGTTAATGGGCAGAACCAGATAAATATAGCTGTCATCATCATCCCTTATAAAGCAGGGAGACTTTGGATTGACCATATACATATTTATCTCGTCACTGTCTATGACTTTAAGGACATCCATAACAAACTTGGGATTGAAGCCTATCATGATATCCTTGCCTTCTTTGGTTATATCTATCTCTTCATCCATGCTTCCGAATGTGGAGTTGATCTTTAACTCAAGGCTTCCTTCTCTGATATCAACGATGATAGGTCTCTTATCACCTTCTTTGACCAGAAGAGTGGATCTGTCTATACAGTCAAACAGATCTTTCTTTGAGACGGTAACCTTGGTCTCATAATCCTTGGTTATCATCTGATCCACGTTGAAATACTCACCTTCTATAAGTCTGGAAAGAACCACGGTATCATCAAATTCGAAGAGGATATGATTCGGTGTAAAGAAAATACTTACGTTTTTATCGGTATCATCACCTATTATCTTACTGATCTCGCTTAAGCTCTTACCGGGTACAACGACCTTTTTGGGTGAATATACATTCTTAAGCTTCACATTTCTGATGGATATCCTGTGTCCGTCAAGAGATGCAACTCTCAGATTATCTTCATTGATATCAAAAAGCTCACCTGTCATCAAAGGACTGTTATCATTATCTGATATGGAGAATATAGTCTGTCTGATCACTTCTTTAAGTGTATATTGAGAAAGAGTAATACTGTCAGAATGATCAAGCTGCGCAAGAACCGGGAATTCATCGGCGGGTTTACCTATAATGTTAAACTTTGATTTCTCGCAGCTGATATTTGCTTTAAGAGAAGCATCTGTAGTAATAGTTACATCACTGTCAGGGAGTTTTCTTATAATATCGAAAAGCATTCTGGCATCCAGAGCTATCTTTCCTTTTTCGGCTATATCTCCCTTAATTACGGTTTCTATACCCAGTTCCATGTCATTGGCAACAAGCTTTATCTGATCAGCTTCCGCATCTATCAATATGCACTGAAGTATTGACATGGTTGTTTTTGAAGGAACAGCTTTTGATACAATTGATACTCCGTTTAACAGTTCTGACTTTGTACAAATGATCTTCATGGATGAGCCTTTCTGTTTTTGTTTATTGATTAGATAAAAGTAATAATATTATTAGAGCCTGTATATATGTGTATAACCTTTAACATTATACTAAATATCAACGAAAATTGGAACTTTTAGTTGTTAATAACAGGTTGGATAAGTATCGCTTTATCCCTATTATTCCCATCAGCTTTCGGTTATCCTTGATTTTATTGATTTTATCCTTGTTGATAACTCTTCTTCGGATTTGATCCTTTGTTCAATATCATTAACTCCATGCATGATGGTTGTATGATCTCTGTTACTTAAGAGTTTGCCTATATCGGAAAGTGAAGCATCGGTCAGTTCCCTGCACAGATACATAACGATGAACCTGGGTTCCACGAACCTGGCATTTCTCTTTTTGCCGGTTACATCTTCAACGAGCACATTATAGTCATCGCATACTTCCTTTAATATATAGGAAGGAGTGATTTCTTTTGGCTTATCGGGATATATGATGTCTTTCAGAGCTTCTTCGGCATTTGTCATATTTATATCCACATTATTAAGCTTTGAGTAAGCCACTATCTTATTGAATGCACCTTCAAGCTCCCTGATATTTGATTTTATGTTGGTAGCTATATAGTTGAATACTTCTTCATCTATATCCCTGCCAATAGATTTTGCTTTTTCAGCCAATATGGCCATCCTTGTCTCATAATCCGGAGGCTGTATATCAGCTATCAATCCCATTCCGAACCGTGACCTGAATCTTTCATCCAGAGTTTCCATCTCTTTAGGAGGCTTATCTGATGACAGTATTATCTGTTTTCCGTTTTGATGAAGTGTATTGAATGTATTGAAAAACTCTTCCTGAGTGGATTCTTTTCCTATAATAAACTGAATATCATCTATTATAAGTACATCCACGTATCTGTATTTATCTCTTAATTTTTTGGTTGAAGCAGGATTACCGCTTCTTATAGAATCGATAACTTCATTGGTAAACTGTTCTGAAGTAACATACAGGATCTTGGCATTTGGATTGTTTTCCAATATAAAATGCCCGATGGAATGCATCAGATGTGTTTTTCCCAGACCTGCTCCTCCGTACAAAAACAGGGGGTTATATATCTGTCCCGGAGATTCCGCTACAGCCAGACAAGCCGAATGAGCCAGTTTATTGCTGCCACCGACTACAAATGAATTGAATTTATACTTGGGATTAAGATTTGCGGTCTCATAATTCAGGTTATATACGGGGTCCTGACCGGCTCTCATTATATTTGACATATCGGAATCTTTTTCCAGTCTGAAATTGATCTCATATATCCTGTCAAACATTTCTGATATAGTGACCTGGAAAAACCCTTTGTATTTACTTGAAATATAATTAAGAGCATGAGACTGGTCCGATGGTATCAGTATTGTAACACTGTCATCGGTAACCGGACCTATCTTAAGAGGTTCGATCCATGTCGAATATGAGACGTCTGAAAGTCCGTATTCGTCCGCTATTTTCTCTTTTATCTGATCCCAGGAATCTTTAATATTATTCATATCGGCTACCTCAAAACGCTTTGAAACCTATCTTACCTTAATGAAATTGATTTTTCAATGAAGTGATACCCACATAATGTGGATAACTTTTGTGGATAACTTGTATAAGTTTACATATATGATCTTTTGATATCAGATTATGTTTATCATGGAATTAAAAAGATAAACACCTGACAAACCCTTAAAATATGGCGTTTTATCAAAATTATTAACAAAGTATAAACTTAAAATCAACCAGTTATCCACTCAGTTATCCACATAATGGGGATAAAATTATGGAAACCGAACACACTGTCTTAACACGCGATTTTATACTGATTTATGGGATTTATTAGTTGACTTAACGAAAACCTTTATATATAATCGGTTTGTTATCCTTTGGACATTATGTAAAGGAGGTGGATTACTTATGAAGATGACATTTCAGCCCAAGAAGCGTCAGCGCA
>AUXO013679147.1_pt1 | contig 10763 bp, 6 predicted proteins | sample 768731 | NCBI WGS metagenome assembly AUXO01 (sample SAMN02715735, study PRJNA202380) | gut metagenome | biome: sheep rumen | host: Ovis aries | place: New Zealand: Palmerston North
GAACAGCTCAAAGCTGCTGCACCGGGACACATCTTCACAGGTGACGATATCAACGAAGATTACGCAAGAGACGAAATGCCGATCTATGGCAAGCGTATGCCGGATGCACTGCTTGTTGCAACATCCACAGAAGAGATCGCTGCAGTTATGAAGATCTGCAATGACAACCTGATTCCTGTTACACCGCGTGGTGCAGGTACAGGTCTGGTAGGTGGCTGCGTGCCGATCGCAGGCGGCGTGGTTATCGATACACAGAAAATGAACAAGATCCTTGATTATGATCTGGAAAACTTCAGCGTAACGATCCAGCCGGGCGTTCTTCTGCAGGATCTTGCAGATGACTGTTCAAAACAGGGCTATCTGTATCCGCCAGATCCGGGCGAAAAGCTTGCTACCGTTGGTGGTAACGTTTCCACAAACGCAGGTGGTATGCGTGCTGTTAAATACGGCTCAACCCGTGATTATGTAAAAGCAATGAAGGTTGTCCTTCCGAGTGGAGAAGTTACAAGCTTTGGTGCTTCTGTAAGCAAGACAAGTTCCGGTTACAGTCTTCTGAACCTGATGATCGGTAGTGAAGGTACACTTGGTATCATCACAGAGCTGACATTAAAGATCATCCCGGCTCCGCAGAAGGTTATCAGCCTGATCATTCCGTTTGAAGATCTTGAGACCGCAATTTCTACAGTTCCGATCTTAAAGAAAGCAAACCTGGATCCGCAGGCACTCGAGTTTATGGAGCGTGAGATCGTTCTTTCAAGTGAGCGTTATATCGGCCGTTCCGTATTCCCGAAAGAGATGGATGGCGTAGATGTAGGCGCATATCTGCTCGTAACATTTGACGGTGATAATGAAGATCAGCTGATGGAAATCGTAGAAAAAGCTTGTGAGATCGTTCTGGAAGAGGGCGCACTGGATGTTCTGCTTGCTGATACACCGCCGAAAATCAGAGATGCATGGGCTGCACGTTCCAGCTTCCTTGAGGCAATCGAAGCAGAGACCAAGCTGCTTGACGAGTGCGACGTTGTCGTACCGGTTAACCAGATCGCTAAGTTCCTGACCTTTGCAAACGCTTGCGGTGAGGAATGTGGTCTGACGATCAAGAGCTTCGGACATGCCGGTGATGGTAACCTTCATATCTATCAGTGCAGCAATGATCTGGAAGAAGATGAGTTCAAACGTCGCGTAGACAATTACTTCACAAAACTGTATGCAGAAGCAGTTGCATGCGGTGGTCTGGTATCAGGTGAGCATGGTATCGGTTCCGGTAAAGTAAAATACCTGCAGGAGTCCGTAGGTGATACCAACATGGCAATCATGGAAGGCATCAAGAAAGTATTTGATCCGAACATGATCCTGAATCCGGGTAAAGTTTGCTACACTCTGTAATTAGGAGGAGATAATATGGAAATACTGGTTTGTATGAAACAGGTTCCGGATGATTCAATTGAAATCAAACTTGGCGCAGATGGCCAGCCGGATCTTTCAAAGGCAGAGCCGCAGGGTAATGCTTTTGATACATACGCACAGGAATTAGCAGTACGGTACATTGAGGCAAACGGGGGGACAGTCAGCATACTGTCCCTCGGACCTGCCGCAAATGAGACCTGCCTGAAAAGTGCACTTGCAGTAGGTGCTGAAAAAGCATATCGCGTTGATGATGCAGGATTTGAAGATGCTGATGCATTTGTTACAGCAAATCTTTTAGCTGCTGCAATCAAAAAAATCGAAGCAGACAATGGTGCTCCGTTTGATCTGGTTCTTTGCGGACGTGAGTCTACCGATTTTATCGGTGGTGAAGTTGCTGAATATCTTGCAGAAAAGGCAGCTCGTCCGTTTGTAACCAATGTTGTTGAAATCGTTCAGGAAAACGATGGCGCCATCCAGGCAAAGAAAGAGCTTGACTCAGGATATAACTGGGTTGACGCACCGCTTCCGGCAGTTATGACGATCTCAAAACCGGATTATGATCCTCGCTATCCGAAGATCAAAGACAAGATGGCTGCACGTAAAAAGGAAGTTCCGGTACTCGCAGCGGCTGATCTGGCTTTAGAAGATGGCGATAAGGTTGCACTGGTTAAATATCTCGGATATCAGGAGCCACCGAAACGTGAGGCCGGCGTAAAGATTCAGGAAGAAGAGCCTGCAGATGCAGTAGCAAAGATGTTTGAAATCCTTGCAGCGGATAAGGTGCTTTAGAGGAGGGGATAGTATGAAAGCGTTAGTTTATATTGAGAAAAAAGACGGCTCTCCTATCGGCACCAGCCTTGAAGTGTTAACGGCTGCAAACGCTTTAGGAGCAGACATTACAGCAGTATCAGCAGCAGTACCGGCTGATTGTATCGATGAAGATATCGTTACAAGTGCTGTTGTAGCAGAAGCAAGAGACGGTGGATATGATATCGTTCTGTTTGCTGCAACCACATTAGGAAAGATCGTTGCACCGCGTGTGGCTGCCCGCTTACTCGCAGGTTCTGTCAATGATGCGATCAGCATTGCGGCAGACGGTGATGGTTTCTGTGTGATCCGTCCGGTTTATGGCGGAACAGCACAGGAAAAGATCGGCATCGCCGGAAAAGCTGTCATCAGTGTTCGAAGCGGAAGCTATGAAGCAGCTGAAAGCGTTCCGGAGATCAAAGAGATTACAGCTCCGGATGCAGATGAGATCGGTATAAAGATTCTCGAAGCGATTGCTGAAGCAGGTGAAGCTGTTAACCTTGAGGATGCAAACATCATCGTTGCCGGTGGCCGCGGCATGGGATCTGAAGAAGATTTCGCACTTTGCAAAGAACTTGCTGATATACTTGGCGGCGTTGTCGGCGCGACAAGACCGGCGATTGAAAATGGCTGGATCAACAGAACACATCAGGTAGGCCAGTCCGGTAAGATCGTTGCACCAAGCGTTTACATCGCATGTGGTGTATCCGGTGCAACACAGCATGTTTCCGGTATGTCAGGCAGTAAATACATCATTGCGATCAATAAAGACGAAGAAGCTCCGATCTTTGATGTTGCTGACATCGGTATCGTAGGTGATGTGAAAAAGATCCTGCCGCTTATGATCGAAGAGTTCAAGAAAAAACAGGGTTGATTTGCGAAAGCGAGGATTCATTTATGAAGACAGTAGAATTTTTCTACGCTGATACAACTTTTTCACTTGAAGTACCGGATGATACACCGGTATTGACATCAAAAGTCGATCAGCTTGCCAGCGACAAAGAGGGAATCGAGATTGTTCGGGAAGCGATGGAAAACCCGATCAACAGCCCGCGTCTTTGCGAACTGGCAAAAGGCAAACCGGATTGTGTGATCATCATCAGTGATCATACCAGACCTGTGCCGAGTAAAGATATTCTGCCGAATATGGTAAAAGAGCTGAAAGAAGGAAATCCGGATATTAAGATCACCCTTCTGGTATCTACCGGTTTCCATCGTCAGACAACTGTGGATGAATTAAAGGCTAAACTTGGGGACGATTTATATGAGCAGTTCAAGGACAATATCGTTGTTCATGATGCACATGATCCGTCCAGAAACGTAAAAGTAGGCCAGCTTCCGTCCGGTCCGGATTGTATTCTGGATAAAGTTGCCATGGACGCTTCATTACTGATCGCAGAAGGTTTTATCGAGCCGCATTTCTTCGCTGGTTTCTCCGGCGGCAGAAAGAGCATTTTACCGGGTATCGCAGATGCGGTTACCGTTATGGGAAATCATTGTTCTAAGTTTATCGATGATCCGCATTCCCGCACCGGCATTTTAGATGGCAATCCTATGCACGAGGATATGCTTGCGGCAGCTCGTATGTCTAAACTTGCATATATTGTCAATGTTGTCATTGACGAAGACAAGAAGACTGTAGCTGCATTTGCCGGTGAATTTGAAACAGCACACAGAAAAGGATGTGACTTCATTTCTGACTATGTATGCGTGAAACCGGCATACGCTGATATCGTTATTACGACAAACGGCGGATATCCACTGGATCAGAACGCATATCAGTCACCGAAGGGCATGTCCGCAGGTGAAGCAACCTGTAACGATGACGGTGTGATCATCATGCTTGGTTCCTGTACTGACGGTACAGGTGGAGATTTCTTCTATCATATTATTGCAGATGAACCGGATATTGAAACAGCATATCAGAAGTTCCTTGCAACACCACAGGAAGAAACCCAACCGGATCAGTGGTGCTCACAGATCTTTGCCCGTATCGCAAGAAAGTATCATGTGATCTTTGTTGCAGATCCGGCACAGAAAGAGATGATCGAGGGATTAAAAGTTACATATGCTCCGGATCTTGATACTGCCTATAAGATGGCAAGAGAGATCAAGGGCGCAGATGCATCCTTAACATGTATTCCGAACGGCATCTCCGTAGTGGTACGTGACTGATCAATTTTAAAAGACTTAGAGACTGCAGTGCAAATGCGCTGCAGTCTTTTTGTATTCCCGTATTGACTTGAGGAAGAACTATAAAAATGATATAGTATCAAATTAAGGATATATGATCAGAGGTAAGGGAATCATGTCGAATACGAAAGAGCTCAAAAAACAGTATAAAGCGAATCGTGATCAGATCAGACGTAAAAGACGAAATCTGCGTGAAGAAGAAAAGAATCTGCGACAGAAGTATCATATTGATAAGAATCTTGCGAAGCAGAATCCGAATGAAGATCTGACCAAAGACGAGGATTATCAAGCATATAATGAAGCCATAAGTTATAATCGCAATGATGAGATCAGCTGGGAAAAGCTTGATAATTCCGCATTGATGTATCCGATCATAACCGGTGAAGATATGACAAATGTCTATCGCATGACGGCAACGCTGAAAGAGGAGATCAATCCTGAATTATTGCAGCGTGCACTTGATACGGTGCTTCCCAAATTCCCGGCATTTAATTCCAGACTCCGGCAGGGCATGCACTGGTATTATCTGGAAGAAAACGGAAAGCCGGCACCACGGGTTAAAAAAGAAGACGATTTTCCGTGTGCTTATATAGAAGCTTCCCAAAACAGAAGCTATCTTTTCCGTGTTACCTATTTCAGAAGCCGGATTAATCTGGAAGTGTTTCATGTACTTTCAGACGGGACAGGCGCACTGTATTTTCTAAAGGAGATCGTTTATCAGTATTTGCGCTTTGTTCATCCGGAATTACAGGTAAAATATGGGAATGACCTGACAGAAGGGATTACTGTAAGCGCAAAAGACAGATTCCAGGATTTTTATGATAAAAAACCGCTCAGACCATACCGTTTTCAGAGAGCATTTCTGATTCCGGGAAACGTGCTTTCCGGAGAGCGCGTTGGAATCATTCATGGGTTTTTAAAGGTTGATGAAGTACGCAAGCTGGCACATGAGTATCAGTCGACGATCAATGAACTGATTGTTTCTGTTCTTGCGTATAGTATCTGGCAGGAACATAAAAAGCAGATCACAGCGGAGCGTCCCATCGTTATCTGTGTGCCGGTAAACTTAAGACCTGTTTTTGGTGTGGATACGACCAAAAACTTTTTTGTTAATATCAACGCGATGTTCCGACCCGATGAAGCAGAAGAGGTGACATTTTCAGAAGTTCTGGCTCAGATCAGGAAAACGCTGCGGGAACAGACCACGAGAGAAGAGTTGCAGAATCGGTTGTCTACGAATGTCTCTACAGAAAAGAATCTTTTGTCGCGTATGGTGCCAATGCTTTTTAAGAATCCTGTATTAAAGCAGATTCATAAGCTTTCCCAGAAATCCATCACATCTACGGTGACGAATATCGGACTGCAGACGGTAGCAGAACCATATCGGGAATATGTTGATTTTGTCAATGTGATTCTTGCACATGCGAAAGGACAGCCTTTAAAGCTTAGTGTGAGCTCCTATGGAGACAAGATCGCGATTAATGTAACCTCAATTCTAAGAAGTACCAATATTCCGCAAAATATTTACCGCTTTTTTACGGAAAAAGGGATAGAAGTCAGTATTTCAACAAATGGAGTATTTCGATAAATGGAACGAAAATGTGATTATTGCGGTGTCGTCATTTTAGATCCGTCGGGTAAATGTCCTTTGTGCCGACGAGCGATCGCTCCTCTTGACGAAGAGAGCCGTCGCAAAATCGAACCGTCATATCCTCTGACAAGAAGGAAAACGTATCGTGCCAGAAACACGTTATGGATTTACACAATTGCTGCGATCGCGGCCTTTTTGATCATCTTTAATGTAAATATACGGATGAATCACGTAATGTGGTGGACGTTTTTGATCGGGTTGATCATGGTCTATGGATTTGTCACACTGTTCTTTTCTCTGAAAAAGCAGATTGGCCATCAGCCAAAGATGATGATGCAGTCTTTGCTGGCAGTACTTCTTGTGATATTTATAGATTATTCGACCGGATTTCGCGGATGGGCATTGAATTATGTTTATCCCGGTCTGCTTGCGTTTATTGATCTGATGATCGTTATTTTAATGCTTGTGAATAAACGTAACTGGCAAAGCTATATCATCATGCAGCTTTGGGTTGTCATTCTTGCAACCGCGCCATTCGTTTTATATGTTTTTGGCCTTGTCGATCACCTGCAGGTGTCCTGGATCATTCTTGCCAGTGTGATCCTTGTGTTCGTAGCGACATTGCTGATCGGCGGAAGCCGTGCAAGAAGTGAGATGGCACGAAGATTTCATCGATAATTGCTCTGACAGATACTGATAAAGGAAGCTAAATATGAAATACAAACATTTGATTACAAACCCGAATGGTGTCAGTAAGCAGGGTTTGATCATGCGGGAGACGATCGCAAGATTTACAGCAGAAGGCGTATTCGGACAATCTGTAAAGAGTGGCGATTTTCGAAAACATATGGTAGAAAGACCATGGAAAGTGCCGGAAGGCTATACTCTGGATGTCATTCATGGCAGAAACTGCAAGCTTGAGCTGCTGCAGTCAGCGCAACGGGATGACAGCAGGATCTTGTTACAGCTTCATGGCGGCGGATATGTCGGGGCTATGCGCAATGTCTATCGCAAATTCGCAGTACGTTATAATGAACTGGGAAAAGGAATGGATGTTTTGACGGTGGATTATCGTGTCGCACCTGAATATCCTTTTCCTGCCGCACTCGAAGACTCCATTTATGCCTATAACTGGCTGATCAACAGAGGATGGCATTCCAACGAGATACTGTTGGCCGGAGATTCAGCAGGAGGCGGTCTGGCAATGGCATTATGTCATTATTTGAAGAAGCAAAACCGTGAGCTTCCGGCGGGCCTGATCGCAATGTCTCCCTGGACAGATATGACCCAGTCCGGCCCATCCTACGAACAAAACTATCACAGGGATCCGAATTTCGGAAATTCCTCGAATACGTTGATCAATAATAAAGAGTATATCGGTGGTAACGATCCGAAAAATCCGTTTCTCTCACCAGCATTTGGTGATTTTTCGGGATTTCCGCCCATGCTGATTCAGGTTGGCAGCTTCGAAATGCTGCTGAGCGATTCTGAAATTGTTGCAAAGAAGGCAAAAGAAGCCGGTGTAAAGGTACGCCTGAGTGTCTATGAAGGGATGTTTCATGTATTCCAAATGGCGCTGCACAGACTTCCGGAATCAAAGAAAGCGTGGACTGAGGTTGGTCATTTTCTGGACATTATGAAATAGATTGACCGCACATTCGTTATCAGAAAATTTATCAATAACGTCCGTTATGGGCGTTATTTTTTTGCATTTTCCCGTTATTTTTTGAAAGGGCATTTACATCATAATTCCACATGATATACTTGCCGTATAACACAATGAGAGAAAAGAGAGAATGTCATGTGGTCCGACAGAAAGGAGAGAAACAAAGGAGGACCTCATGAAACGAATAACTTTTAAGATCCGAAGGGTTACAGCCTTTTTGCTGGCGTTTGTATTCCTGATTCCGCTTATGTTTGGAAGGACCACGGAAGCGCATGCCGCAGGCACTGTAAACCTGTTCCATGACACACAATACCATTATGGGAATTGGTCAACCGGGAATCTTTCAGTCGATGATGGCGCCGGTACGGCATTTTGTGTCCAGCCTTCCAAGGACACACCGCCAAACGGCTCATATCCTTATGAACTGATGAGCCAGAACAGTGATATGAGAAAGGTGCTGTACTATCTGGTTGGCGGCAATGGTTACGATGAAGTGACATCCGGGACATTGTTTTCCGAATATAATTACATCGATATTTATGTTACATCTCATGTCATGCTTTCCTGGATGTGGGATGGATGCGAATGGAATGGAGATGCGGATTCCGGTATCGGAAGTGATTTTAAAGAACAGATCGAATCATTATACGAAGAAATCATGGCTTTGCCGGATCCGCCGGAGGCATTTCAGACTTTTATTATTGAAGGAGAGGAAGGATATCAGACTGTAGTCGGAAGCTGGCCGCTGCAAAACATCGAAGTTTCGATCATGAAACGTTCTGCCATCCCTTCCTTTACGGAGGATAATGCCTGTTATTCTCTGGAAGGGACTGTATATGGAATCTATGCAACCAAAGAGGATGCCCAAAGCAGTCAAAATGAAGTCGCATCCTTTATGATCCGTGAAGACGGGACATCTGAGCAGGTCTCATTGAAACCGGGCACGTATTATTATAAAGAGACGAAAGCAGGTAGGGGATATGCATTGGATCCCGAAATTTATGAAGTGGAGATTGCAATCTCTGATGAGATGACGCAGACCATTGAGGTCGCCGAAATCCCGCAATATAATCCGGTTGATCTTCTTTTGCTCAAAAAGTATAAGGAAGGCAAAGAACAGGAGACAACGGGAGATGCGCGCCTTGCAGGTGCTGAATTTACAGTAAAATATTATCCTGATGTAACAGCTTCCGGCAAACCGAAGTATACATGGATTTTCCAAACAGACGAAAAAGGAATGATTTATTATCAGGACGCGTATAAGAAATCAGGGCCTGATCTGATCAGGGATATGGAGGGAAATCCGGTCCTTCCGTTGGGAACTGTGACCATTCAGGAGACAATGGCACCGGACGGCTATCTGATCAACGATACACTGTATACGGTTCCGATCACAGCAGAAGGGAACGCAGAAAACGTTTCAACATATTCCTATCCGGTCGTAGAGGAAGATGTGATCCGTGGAGGTGTCGCTTTTGAAAAGCACGATGCTGAGCTTGGAGCGACAGAGGCAATGGGCGGCGGTTCCCTGGCAGGTATCACATTTGCATTATGCAATGAATCCCCGCAGCCGGTATTGGTTGACGGTACGCTGTATCAAAAAGGTGATTTGATCCGTCAGTTTACAACAGATGACTCCGGCCATATCGAAACATCTCCTGATTATCTGCCGTATGGTACGTATTCACTGCAGGAAACTGCAACAAATGATTCTTACCTGCTTACGGATGGCGAAAAACACGAATTTTCAATCAGAGAGAATCATGTGGTTGTATCGCCGGATCGTGACGGGAATCAGCTGGTATTTTCCAATCAGGTATATCGGAATGATATTTCGTTCCATAAGATTGCAGATACGACAAATCAAAGGATGGGAATGGTTGCTTTTGTGCTGACACATAATGAAACAGGAGAGCAGCATGTGATCGTAACCAATAAAAACGGATATTATTCCTCTGTGAGAACACATAGTAAGGATACCAATGTCAATGATGCTGTATTAACAGAATATGGTGATGATACTGTAATTCCGACAAGTGCACTCAAGACAAATACCGGATTGTGGTTTGGCAAGGGGCAGAACGGATCGGAAAGCAAGCCTGACGATAATCTGGGAGCGTTACCCTACGGTTCCTATACCTTGTCCGAATTAAGATGTGAAGCGAATCAGGGTTATGAGCTCTTAAAAGAGATTACGTTTTATATTGAAGAAGACAAGTCAGATACGGATCTGATCTCTCTTGGGACACTGACAAACGACAAAACGCAGGTGCCAAAACAGGAAGTAACGATCCATACAAAAGCAAAAGATGAAGGAAACGATACGCAGGTTGCAAATCCGGATCAGGAAGTGACAATCATCGATGAAGTCATGTTTGAAGGGCTCGAGATTGGAACCACATATCAGATTGAAGGTATCCTTATGGACCTGGCAACCGGAGAAACGCTTAGAATCAATGAGCAGGAGATTACTGCAACAAAAGAGATTACGCCGATCAAAACAAAAGGAACCGCTGAGCTGTCCTTTGCATTTGATGGAAGCGGACTGGCCGGAAGAGATATCGTTGTGTTTGAAAAGATAAAGAAAAATGAAGAAATCATCGCGACACACGAAGATCTTAATGACAAGGATCAGACCATTCATTTTCCGGAAATCAAAACGACAGTTTCAGACAAGAATACAAGCGGTGATGATACAAAACATATGATCACCGATACAATCTCTTATCACAATCTGGTTCCGGGCGAGACTTATGTTATGCAGGGAAGGATTATGGAAAAAGCATCGAAAAGTCCCATTTCTGATCAGGGGAAGGAAGTTACCGGGACGACAGAATTTGTTCCGCAAAATACGAGCGGGACAGTAGATGTAACATTTCTTTACGATGCAACGCAGCACTATGATCGGGAGCTTGTTGTATTTGAGCAATTGTACGTAAAAGAAGTGAAAGACAACAATCTTGTTGCCCTCCATGAGGATTACGAAGATGATAAGCAGACGTTCATGGTCGCCAAGCCGGTAATTGCACAAAAGGAGAAGACAACCATTGTCCGCTCAGAAACGGTTACAACAAAAAGTCCCCAAACAGATGATCCTAT
>AUXO018245866.1_pt1 | contig 10763 bp, 6 predicted proteins | sample 768731 | NCBI WGS metagenome assembly AUXO01 (sample SAMN02715735, study PRJNA202380) | gut metagenome | biome: sheep rumen | host: Ovis aries | place: New Zealand: Palmerston North
CGTGTAGTGAGTCGTGTGCGGAGTATTTTATCAAAGATTATCAAGTTTATTATTGCACTCATCAAAGCATTGGCTCTGGTAAATATCATACACATCTTCTTGTAAATCCTGTAAGCTATAAGGATGGAAAAATATTTGATGTTGATGTAAAAAAAAGAGAATTTTTGGAATATATCAATCATATCATGGCTATGTCGAAAATTCAATTTTAAGATTTGAAGAGAAATTGATACAGCCTTGCTTATGGTGCAAGGCTGTATTGATGACAAAACTGCATCAACAAGCCCCAGTTTATTTGTACTAATTTTTTTGATTTTTTACTTGATTTTTGGTATGGAATGTGCTATAATAATGGGGGTACTGTTTGAATTTGCTTCTTTTTGTCAGTTGAAATGAATAAAATATTTATAGGGTGGAGTGAATAGCATTATGTGGTGTGATAAATGTGAACATGAAACTCCGCATAGTGTGTGTGAGCTTTGCGGTGAGAAAACGAGCTTAGAACCTCCTTCTCAAGTCTATTGGTGTCAAAAATGCAATGTTCCTATTATAAGACTAAAAAATGAGCCTGATGTTGATAGGTGTACATTATGTGGAAATCAAGCTGAATATTTAGCTTCGGATTTGAGAGCGGTTTTTCCGGAAGAGCGGTTACTACTTGAGATTCTTTTGAATAAGCCTTTAGCGTATTTGCATGATTCAGTATGGGCGAATCATAACCGCTATTATATCAATGGAAAATGCTTTACAATTACATCAAAACATTACAAAAAATATACTCCTGATACAATCATCAATCAATTGGAAGAGTATCATTCACAGAATCGTTATGATGATTTTGAGGAGCATATCTCAAAATTTGTATTAGCAAATCAAGGCAGATTGCAGTATCGAATAGAGGAAGCACATCGGTTTATTTTGAAAGAGGCTGAAAAGTACCCTATTGAGAATATTGTCTTGTCATTTTCAGGGGGAAAGGATTCTACAGTAACTGCTGATTTAGTTGTGAAGGCATTACGTGAGCCGAGTTTAGTTCATATTTTCGGGGATACTACGCTTGAATTTCCATTGACAATTGAATACACAAAGCGATTTAAGGCAGAAAATCCGTTGTCAATTTTTAGGACAGCTATCAATCGGGAACAAAATTTTTATGATGTTTGTGAAGATATAGGTCCACCAGCCAGAATGATGCGCTGGTGTTGTTCCATGTTCAAAACTGGACCAATCACACGAATTTTAAACCGCTATTACCGAGACAAAAGCATCTTGACTTTTTATGGAATCCGAAAATGTGAATCAGTGAGCAGGAGCAAATACAATCGTGTGGAAGATGATGCAGAATCTGTCAAGATTCAAAAGCAGAAAGTTGCATCCCCTATTTTTTATTGGGCTGATATTGATATATGGCTCTATATTCTTGGAGAGAAGATTGACTTCAATGATGCATATAGACTTGGGTATGACCGTGTAGGGTGTTGGTGTTGTCCAAATAATAGCGAAAGGTCGCAATTTTTGGCTTCTATTTATATGCCTGAACAGTATCAGAGATGGAGAGAATTTCTCATCTCCTTTGCGAAAAGGATTGGCAAGCCTGACCCTGAGATTTATGTGGATACTGGAAAATGGAAAGCTAGACAGGGCGGAAATGGTTTGTTAGCGGCGGAAGATGTCAAAATAAAATATACCAATTGTACTGCCGAAGAACACGCAAAAATATATAGGCTTAATCGCCCGATGGATGATGAATTTCTTAATATGCTTACACCTTTTGGAAAGGTTTCAAAGGAATTAGGAAGAAAATTGATTCATGAAACAATTGTTTTGGATTTAAAAACAGTAACCCCTATTCTTTCTGTTCAGCCTTTTAGTCAAGGCGATTATGAGTATGCTGTAAAAATTAAAACATTGAATGTTCAGAATCATGACGACTTACAGAGAATGGTCAGCTATCAAGTAAGGAAATTTAATGCTTGCAGAAAATGTTTAAAATGTGAGTCATTATGTAAGTTCAATGCAATTTCTATTTCAGGAAGCATATATCACATCGATGAGGAAAAGTGTAGAAGGTGCAGAATGTGTGTAACTTCTAAGTATCTCGATAGTGGGTGCTTGATGGATAGATACCTAAAAACAAAAGAAAAGAGATAACTTATGCGTTTTAGAGGACATGAAACCTTTCATATCAGAAAAGGTTGGTTAAATAAGGGAATCAGGAATGTAATGACTGCACCTGATGTATTTATCAGTAAAGAAGAAAATCCCATGGATGTTTTAGGGATGGGGTCAAATATGGTCAAGGCGTTAAGATATTGGCTTCAGGCAACGAAATTGACACAAGAACCACGAACAGGAAAACGATTTCAAAGTCTGACAGAATTGGGAAAAGTAATATATGAAAATGACCCTTATTTTGAAGAGATTGGTACATTGTGGCTCGTTCATTATGCTTTAGCTACAAATGAAAGAGAAGCCACAGCATGGTATGTTTTTTTCAATGAGTTCGAGTTCAACGAATTTTCAGATGAAGATTTTGAAAAGAAGATAAAAAAGTATATTTCTATCAATTATTCTGATGCAGAATTTCCCAAGAGTAGAACTATCAATGAAGATTTTAAGTGCATTATCAGTACATACTATTCTAAGAGGAAAGCTACAATAGATATTTTGAAAGATAATCCAGAAGATAATATGGAAAGTCCTTTGACTGAGCTGGGTTTGGTCAGCCTTGTTTCTAATCAAAAAGGTGTTCGGATTTATCGAAAAAATTCCCCGAAATCGGAAGATGTTCCGGAGCTGATTGTTTTGGCAATGATACTTCAACGGTATGGGGACATGAAAGAAGTTCGAATTTCAGCGTTGCAGAATGACCTTAATAGTATCGGAAAGGTATTTTGTTTGAATACACTTTCCTTGCATAATGTATTGTATAAGTTAGATGCTTTAGGATATCTGAATGTAGTTCGTACTGCTGGGCTTGATGTGGTGAAGATTACAACGGACATGACAGCAATTGAATGTATCGAGCTTTACTATCAAGAGTTAAATGAGAGATAGGAGTTAAATTTATGCTTAATGATATGATTGAAATATCTCATAATTTTCAGTCGGCTGTAAATATAGAGTATGATTTCAATGACATAGAAAAAATATCTGGATTTATTCCAACTTCGTCAGCGTTAGAGATTATTGATAATATTCTCATGAATACAGAAACTGAACACTTAGAAAGAGCTAAAATTTTGACAGGGGCATATGGCAGAGGAAAATCTCACACTGTCTTAGTTGCATTGTCAATATTGTATAATAAAGATAAGAGTCGTTTTGAAAATCTGTTGGATAAAATTCGTGGGCTGAATGAAAATGTTTATCAAAGAATTAGTAATTACATTGCAAGCAAGAGCCGTTTATTACCGGTTATCATCAATGGAAATAGTGGTAATCTGACACAATCATTTTTAGGAGCATTGCAAAGAGCTTTGAAACTTTATGATTTGGAAGATATTATGCCAGAAACTCATTTTGCAGCCGCATTAAATACGCTTGAGATGTGGGAAAAGCAGTATCCAGAAACGCATCAAAAGTTTGTTGAAATGATTGGAACAAGTGTTTCAAAATTCAAAAATTCCTTAAAAGCCAATGATGTGAAAGCATATCATACTTTTAGCGAAGTATATCCCCAATTAACTTCAGGAAGTATCTTCAATCCTTTTGTGGGATTCAATGTGGTGGATGTCTATGACAAGGTGAACACTGTTTTGAAGGAAAAAGGTTTTTCGGGAATGTATGTCGTATATGATGAATTCGGAAAATATCTGGAATCAAATATCACATCTGCAACTGAAAGTGAAACCAAAATGTTGCAAGATTTTGCTGAAAAATGCAATCGGGAAGCAAGTCAACAACTTCACCTGCTTCTGATTTGCCATAAAGATATTTCTAACTATATTGATACCAATCTCCCACAAGAAAAGGTAAATGGTTGGCGAGGGATATCGGGAAGATTTGAGCATATCAGCGTGAGCAATCATTTTCATCAAATGTATGAAATTATTGCTTATACAATTGGGAAAAATCCTGATAAGTGGAATGTTTTCCAATCTGAACATGAAAATCAATTTTCAGAACTTTTGAACAATGCACAAAACACAAATTTTTTATCTGGGAAAGATGAGTTGGTTGTATATGATTGCTATCCGCTTCATCCAGTTACTTCTTTTATTCTCCCAAGATTATCTGAAAGAATCGCACAAAATGAGCGTACTTTGTTTACATTCCTTACATCAAATCAGAAAAATACCTTGAGACAGTTTGTAGATAATTGTGAAGAGGATTTTCCAATTGTAACACCGGACTATTTGTATGATTATTTTGAGCAAGAACTTCGCAAGGAACTAAATTCAAGTGAAATTCATAAAGTTTATTCGATTTCGTCAAGGATATTGTCCAATGTAGAAAAGGATACTTTAGCAAGTAAAATTGTGAAAACAATTGCTGTCATTTATTTTGTTCAGCAGTTTGAGCGGATTGCACCCACGGTAGATGTTATCAGCTCCATTTTTAATCTCCAATATGGAACAGATAAAATTATGCATACCATTGATGAACTTATCAATCAGGCATATATTGTTTATATAAAAAATAGTAACCATTATATGTGCTTGAAAGAGTCAAGTGGTATTGATGTCAATGCTGAAATTAGTCATCAAGTGGAAAAATTAAAATCTGAAATGAGTATTGAAGACGCTTTGAATTCTTGTACGAACAACAACTATTTTTACCCTGTTCGTCATAATGAAACTAATTGCTTAACAAGATACTTTGGTTTCAAATTTATTAGTTTCAAAAATTTCATCAATAACCAGTATGATGATAGTTTGACAAATGGCGAGAGCGGGCATATTCAAGCTGTATTTTGTGAAAATGTTTCTGAGTTGGAGACATTGAAAACATTTCCATTTTGTACAAGTGAATTTGAGGTGCTTATCGTTCCGGATGTGTTCCAAACAATTGAGGATATTCCTTATCAATATCTTGCGGCAATTGCATTGAGAAATCTGTGCAGTGCTGAGGATGCTGTATTGCAAAGTGAGTATGATATGATTATTGAAGATTTGGAAAATGTTATTTATCATTATATTTCCATTTATACCCACCCTGAAATGCAAAAGGTAAAATATTATCATCATGCGGAAGTACAGCCCATTTATAGAAGGTCACATCTAACAGAGTTGCTTTCTCAAATTTGTGATGAAGTTTATCCGCATACTCCTATTATCAACAACGAAAGTCTCAACAAGGATACCTTGCCTTCTATGGCAATTAACAGCAGAACGAAGCTGATAAAAGCAATTCTTGAAAATGATGATATTTCGGAAAATCTTGGATTAGTTGGTTCAGGTCAAGAAGTATCCTTTTTGAGAAGTGCATTGATAAGAACGCATATTCTGTATCAAAAAGATGGTGTTTATCGTCTTGATTCGAAAGAAGCTGAACCAAGTATTCAATACGTATTACGTGTCATTGAAACATTTTTTTCTCAGACTGCTGTGAAAGGTGAAACAGCATTTAGTGAGTTATATCACCAATTGACAAGTTACGAAGGAAAAATCGGTATGAAAAAAGGCGCTATTCCAGTATATATCGCTGTGGTATTGCATGACCTCAAACAATACCTTGTTTTCAAGTGCAATGGAACTGAAATTAAAATTTCTGCTGATTCGCTCAATAGTATTAACTTGAAACCAGAATCTTATTCTGTGATGCTGGAAGATTGGAACGATGAAAAAAGTTCCTATATTCAGAAACTGTCCGAAATCTTTTCAAGGACAATCAATGAAAATGAAAAACAGTACAACAGTTTCACATATATTGTCAATGCAATGTCACGGTGGTATCTTTCACTTCCCAAATGTTCAAAGCTCATGAAGAGAGATTATTTGACAGGGAAGAAGATTACCAATAATAAGTTAAGATTTGTCAATAGCCTTAATGCAAATCTTGAAAATTCTCATGATTATCTTATGAAACAGCTCCCTGGAATCTTTTCACGAGAGACAGTTGAAGTAGCAATCGCTGATTTTATCAATGGAGCTAAAAAGCAGTTTGATAATGGAAAAAGCTTGCTTTTACAAGCTATCATAGAGAAAACAAAAGTTGTATTCAGTACGAATCAAGATGCATCCTTGTATTCGATACTACATGAATGGTATGATAAGTTGTCATCAAGTACTTTGGAACACCTGTTCCCGAATCAAGAGAATGCAATTTTGAACATGATTAAAACTGTTGCAAATGATGAAATTGTTTTTGCTGAAAGAATCGGAAAAGCAGTTACTGGTTTACGAGTGGACGATTGGGATGAGTCTGTTTTGAGTAGGTATGTAGCCGCAATTGAACGGTTTAAAAGCACTGTGGATGAATACAATGCAATGGAACATACACCTGTTTCCGATAAGCAAAAGTATAAAATTGTGATAGTAGATGAAGACGGAACAGAACATATCAAAAGTTTTGAAAAGACAGAATATAGCAAATTTGCAAAGCTCTTGTACCAAGATATTACCGGAGCGATTGAGGATATGGGACAATCTATCACTGAACAGGAAAAACGACAAGTACTGATAGAGATACTTTCAGAATTGTGTTAAGGAGGAGAAAAAATGCTTGATAATTTCGCTTATTTTGATAATGCTGCCACAACGTTTCCCAAACCGGAATGTGTTTATCAGGCAATGGATTCTTTTCATAGAAACTGTGGGGTGAGCCTTGGACGTGGGCAACATAAACTTTCCGCCAAAGCAAGTTTTATTGCAGACGAAACAAGACAGCTCCTTTTGAAATTGTTTCACTGTAGCAATAAAAAAGTCGTATTTACTAATACTGCAACAGAAGCCTTGAATATCATTTTGAATGGGATTACCATTCCAGAGGGTGCAAATGTGTACATTTCTCCTTTTGAACATAATGCAGTAACGAGAACTTTGCACCATTTGCGAAAAATTACTCATTTTAACTTGATTCCGCTTTGTGTCAATAAAAATGATTTTTCTTATGATATGAAAGGTATTGGAAATCAATTTTGTAGTCAGAAACCTTATTGTGTTATTATCAGTCACGCAAGTAATGTTATTGGGGCAATTGCCCCGATAGATAAAATATTTTCATCGGCTAAAAGATACAATGCTGTTACAATTGTGGATATGTGCCAGACTGCTGGTCTAATTGATACTGATATTAGTAGTAACATCTATGATTATGTTGTATTTGCTGGACATAAGACGTTATATGCTCCGCTTGGAATTTCTGGATTGATTGGTGAAAATCTTTCAGAGCTACCACCTTTAATATACGGCGGAACAGGAATAGAATCAGCAAATCAAGATATGCCCAGTGAAGTACCCATTCGATTTGAAGCAGGAAGCCATAATACAGTTGCAATTGCTGGATTGAACGCATCTTTGAAATGGATTTTTGATACAGGAATTGAAAATATTTATCAAAAAGAACAAGAAAATTATCACATATTATGTTCAATCCTGAACCAATTTGAAAATATCACCTATTTCAAGCCTGAAAATTCCATTGGTGTAGTGTCGTGTCTTTTTTCTGGATATAGTAGTGATGAAATCGGTCAGGTGTTAAGTGAAAATGATATAGCTTTTCGGAGTGGTTTACATTGCGCTCCCTATGCACATCAATTCATAGGTACTTTTCCAGCTGGAACAGTAAGGCTGAGTGTAAGCTATTTCACAAACCAAAGTGACTTTGAACACTTGGAAGAAGTTTTGCAATATATTATTGATAATAGTTAGGAGCTGATATGATATGAGTTTGGATATGCTCAACATAAAGCCAGAATATCGGTCATTGATTCATCATATTGCGGAGGAATTTTTAGTTCCTGCTTTGAATGAAGCGACTAGTTATGACCGTGCAGTTGGATTTTTTTCATCATCAATACTTTCATCCATTGTTGACGGTATTGATGGATTAGCAAGAAATCATGGTAAAATTCGGTTGGTTGCCTCTCCCTATCTGAGTGATAAAGACATTGAAGCCATTCGAAAAGGGTATCAAGATAGAAGAAGTGTGATTCAAAAATCATTGATTCAAAATTTACATAAGCCGAAAAATTTCGCTGAACAGGAAAATCTTAATCTTTTAGCTAATTTGATTAGCGATGGCTATCTTGATATTAAGATTGCTTTTATGGAAAATATGTCGAACCATGGTATGTATCATGAAAAACTTGGGTTAATAAAGGATAATGCAGGAAATACTATTGCTTTTTCTGGCTCAATGAATGAATCCGAAACGGCTCTTAGCATGAACTATGAAACAATTGATGTATTTTGTTCTTGGAATAATGAAAGCGAACAGAGGCGCATTGAAAACAAAGTGAATGCTTTTGAGGCAATTTGGAATAATTGTGAACCAAATATTTGTACGATTGACTTTCCAGAAATAAAAGAATCTATCATTCAGCAATATCAAAGAAGTAAGGTAGATTATCATTTCATTCCCAAATTTGACATTAAGGATTTGCGAAAGTCTCCAACAGTAGGCGCACATATTCCAGAAGGATTTACTTTCCATGATTATCAGGATGAAGCTATTCAGACATGGGAGAAAAAAGGCTATCGTGGTATTTTTGATATGGCTACTGGAACAGGCAAAACCTATACCGGACTTGGGGCAATTACAAGATTGAGCGAACATTTAGAGGGACATTTAGCAGTTGTCATTGTTTGTCCATATCAGCATCTTGTAGAACAATGGGTAGAGGATATTGAAAAATTTAATATGCATCCCATCATTGGTTATAGTGCATCCTCTCAGAAAGATTGGAAGACGAGGCTTGAAAAGGCTATCCGAAATCAGAAACTTGGAGTGAAAGATTCTGAATTTTTCTGTTTTATCTGTACAAATGCAACTTATTCCTCTGCTTATGTGCAGGAGCAAATGAATAAAATCAAGGGTGATTGTTTATTTGTTGTTGATGAGGCTCATAATTTCGGAGCTGAAAATTTAAGTAAACTTTTGAACGAAAGCTTTCAGTATCGGCTTGCACTCTCCGCAACATTGGAAAGACATCATGATGAAGAGGGAACGCAGAAATTATATGATTATTTCGGAGAAAAGTGTATTGAGTACACTCTCGAAAGAGCAATCAATGAAGGAAAGTTGACAAGATATAAATACTATCCTGTGGTGGTGGAACTTACAGAGGATGAACAAAAAGAATATTACCATCTCACAAAAGAAATCATCAAATGCCTTAAAAAGGATGAATATGGAAAAGTAATTCTTTCAGAACGAGGTAAAAAGCTTTGCTTGAAAAGAGCGAGACTAGTAGCTGCTGCTAAGAATAAGATAGAAGGGTTAAGAAGATGCATATACCCTTATATGAATAAAACCCATATCCTTGTTTATTGTGGCGCCGCTTCTTTGCATGATTATTCAAATGATATGTATGAAGTAGATGAGGAAGATTTGAGACAGATTGATGTGGTGACGGATTTATTAGGAAATCAATTAGATATGGCTGTTTCACAATACACCTCAAAAGAAGCAATTGAAGAACGAAAAATTTTAAAAGAAGAATTTGCAAGAGGGGAAAAGTTACAAGCTTTGATTGCGATTAAATGCCTTGATGAGGGTGTCAATATTCCCAGTATTCAAACTGCATTTATTTTGGCAAGTACTACCAATCCTAAGGAATATATCCAGCGACGTGGTAGAGTATTGCGCTTGTATGAGGGAAAAGATTTCGCTGAAATTTACGATTTTATCACATTGCCACAGAGCATGGGAGATGCTGCCGGAGCGACTGAACAGGAATTAAATATTGGGAAATCTTTAATCAGGAATGAATTGATTCGTGCGTTTGAGTTTGCTCGTCTTGCTGACAATTATGTTGAAGCAAATATGCGACTGGATGAGATAAGAGAATTGTACGATATTTCGGAAGAAAGTTATGAGTTTGGAGAGGAGTTTGAAAGTTATGTTGAATTTTGATAATCAGTTACGTATTGATGTTGATGAGAATAAAGTGAGCAAAATTATCCGAAGAATCATTCTCGCAGAGCTTAGCAACATCAAAAGTGAAGAGAAAAGCGATGAACAGATGGCACAGCAAATCAGAAAAATGATTGAGGAGGAAGTAAATTGTTATTAAAAAGCATTAAATTAACAGAGTTTCGTAATTTTAAAGGAACTCAGGAGATTATTTTTGCGGACGATGCAAAGGAAAACGTTACTGTCATTATGGGAGAAAACGGTTCTGGAAAGACAACTTTAGCACAAGCCTTTACATGGTGTCTTTACGGAAAAACAGATTTCACTGATGCAATGGTAATGAGCAAGGCAACGCTTCAAACAATGCAGCCGAATGAACCGAAGAAAGTAACAGTTGAAATTAAACTCCAGCATAGAGAGACTATTTATATCGTTTCTCGTGAGCAGGAATACCGTCGGGACTACAATGGAAAAGTCAAATCAAGTCCAACACGTTTAAGTGTTTGCTTTAAGGGAAAAGATGGACAGCAAGAATTCGTAACGGAAAATTTGGTGGATTCTAAGGTCAAAGAGATACTTCCGTCCGAACTTTCAGGATATTTCTTTTTCAACGGTGAGAGAATCGAAAAAATGAGTAAAGAGATTCAGTCGGGGCGCAGTCCGGAATTTGCTTCCGCAGTAAAACGCCTTCTTGGTTTAGACACATTTACAGATGCAATGAAACATCTGAAAGGTGAAAGAGC
>AUXO010037460.1_pt1 | contig 10762 bp, 6 predicted proteins | sample 768731 | NCBI WGS metagenome assembly AUXO01 (sample SAMN02715735, study PRJNA202380) | gut metagenome | biome: sheep rumen | host: Ovis aries | place: New Zealand: Palmerston North
TGTGCTATCGAGTAAGCAGACAAGAATTTGGTCCAGTTATTTAAGTAACGATGTACTAGCATACAGCTCGCTCCAGTAACTGATTCGCGCATTTTTGTCTGAATATTAACAGATTCAGAACAGATCCAAGGTACTGTCTAGATAGATTTCTTCTCTGACTTTTAGCTGATACTCCGGTTTTGTCATGTAATAAAGTAGAAACTCCAGTATTATTGCACTTCCAAGGCTTCTACCTTCAATCTTATAATGGGAAAAGCCTTTGGGAGCATAAATGTTACGAATGTCGTCAATTCCGATAAATCCGGGGTTTTTCATGGCATCAGAAAATTTATAACCTCTACTTGCGTATGGTGAGACGCATATGTGATCATCACAGTTTTCGCCAAGATTCTTTCTGCTTACATTTTCGTAGCAGTTTTTTCTGTCATAGCAGCCGTACCAACAGCATTCATTACATAAAAATTCTGTTTTTTGTTTCAGTTTATCAGGGAGGGTCTCAAGTTTTTGAATTTCCTTATTAAGCCTGAAATCAGGAACAACAAAGCGGAAATCCTCTCTTTTGAGTTCATCTAAAAACTTATCAAATTCCGTGATTACCTTTGTAGTTGAGGATACAAAATAGAAACCTGGATACATATCTTTTATGTATTTAATCAGTAAATCCGAATGGATAATAATCCCGTTTGCTGTATTTCCATTTGTTTCAAACAGGGCACAGAGCTTATTACAGAACTTATCTGAAAGATGTTCATCACGAAGAAGAGAATTACTGAAAGTTAAACGTGCTGATACATCATATTCTTTCATAAGTGATGCCACATTTTGCGGGGATTCATCTCCAAAGCCAACACGCCCTCCGCCCCATAGACACGCTCCCGGGGCACCATAAATGGAGCCTATCTCACACCAATCATAAAAATACTCTTTATGTTCCCTAAAAAGAGGAAGAAATACCTTATAAAATTCATAAAATTCAAATAATCCCGGCAGGTGGTAATAGATTGTTTTTTTCATATTTATAGTTTAGTCCTAACCTTATTTATTCTAAAATATTAGTAAAAATATAACATCGACAGCAGGGTTTGAAAATATTAGAATGAAGAATATGTATTTAGTGTAGCTGTATAATAAAACTGTTTTGCTGTGGTTAAGCAGTTAATTCAACAAAAAAATAGCAGGGAGCTGGGGTGTAATGGAGGAAGTATTTTCTTTTCAATTAAAGATAAGAGGGGATGCGTTTAACGGACACTATACTAATGGTTTATCACTTGCAGGTAGTGAAAGCGTTAGAAGATGTAAAACCGTATTGGCTGATGCTGATAAGACTGTATATGAAGCTGATAATTATAGGGTTACAGCCTATCATGTGTCTAAAGGCAATGTAAGCGAATGCTACACTGTCTTTGAGAATATATCAAAAGAAGATATTACTATTGATCTTCTTTCTTCATTTTGCATTGATAATATTGAAGCGGATGTCCTTCACAGGGTGACATCGTTTTGGAGTGCAGAAGGTAAGTTGCTTACGCAGAAACTTACCGATCTTAATATGGAGCCGTCTTGGAACAGGCATGGAACAAGGATAGAGAAGTTCGGTCAGATTGGATCTATGCCTGTTAGAAAGTGGTTTCCTTTTGTAGTTCTAGAAAATTCTGTAACATCGGATTACATAGGAGTTCAGATATATTGTGCGTCCAGTTGGCAGATTGAAGTATTAAGGAATGCTGATCCAATAACGTTGTGCGGTGGACTTGCAGATTTTGACTATGGACATTGGTGCAAGTTGATACGAGGTGGTGAGAGCTTTACTACTCCAAAAGCTGTAGTAGCTAAGGGACAATCTCTTCTTGAAGTTTGCGATAAGCTTGTCAAAGCGCAGAATCCGCATATATCGGATGTAGATAAAGACATGCCGATAATATACAACGAATATTGTACTACCTGGGGTAATCCCACTCTTGATAAAGTTAAAAAAATCTGTAAAGCGCTTAAGAATACCAAGGTAAAATATCTTGTTATAGACAGTGGTTGGTACAAACAGCCTGATAAGTTCTGGTGGGATACAATAGGAGACTGGGATGAAAGTCCTGAGTTGTTTCCGAATGGTATAAAAGAAATGACGGATCTGATAAAGTCTTATGGATTAATTCCGGGCATATGGTTTGAGTTTGAAAAAGCTGCAACGCTCTCGCATCTATATGAAAAGACAGAGCACTTATTAAAAAGGTTTGGAGAGCCTATTACGGTTGACGGACAGAGATTTCTTGATATGAGAGATGAATGGTGTATAGACTATTTGTCAGGAAAAGTCATAGATTTTCTTAAAAAGAATGGATTTGGATATATCAAAGTTGACTATAATGATTGTATTGGTGTCGGATGTGATGGAGCAGAGAGTCTTGGAGAGGGACTTAGACAAAGTGTACTTGGAACTCAGAAGTTTTTCAAAAAATTATCGGATGAGATTCCTTCACTTGTAATAGAAAACTGTTCAAGCGGAGGACATAGACTTGAGCCATCCATGATGGAGCTTGTATCACAGGCAAGTTTCTCGGACGCTCATGAATGCCTGAGTATCCCTGTAATAGCGGCTAATCTTCACAGAGTTGTACGTCCGGAACAGAGCCAGATTTGGGCAGTTTTAAGGGCTGCTGATGACATAGACAGGGTTAATTATATTTTGAATTCAACGTTTCTTGGAAGAATGTGCCTTAGTGGTGAGATTTTTGATATTGGAAAAGAATCATGGAATGAGGTTTACCGGGCAATAGACTTCTATGAAATGGTCAAGCATATCATCAAAGATGGTATGACAACTGTAATAGACTGCAAATCCAATGATTATAATAACTTAAAAGGTTATCAGGCCGTTTTAAGAGAGTATGGCAAAGAAGCACTTCTTACGGTACATACTTTTGAAGATGGAGCAAATCCGGATATAGAGAAATATCTGTCTGGATATGATGTTATAAGTACCTTTGGAAGTAATCTGGACGGAGACTATAGAGGAAAGTCATTTTATCTGAAGAAAGTTAATATCTGAGGATTGCTTATCAGAAGAGTAGTGTAGTGTTGTTTACTTGTTGTCTTTTTTAAGAGGCAAAATTATGTTTAGATGAAATACATCACCTTCCGGTCTGGCTTCCATGGCACCTTCAAATTTATCAACCAGCATTTTTATACTTTTAAGCCCAAAGCCATGGCCGGAAGAAGTATTACTACTTACTGGAAGACCGTCCTTTATAGTTAGTTCACCGTTAAAATAATTCCATACATGTATGATAACAGAGTCCCCAAACTGCTTTAAGCTGACATCAACCATTCTTTTGTCGGGGACTGTTACAGCGCCGGCACCGGCACGTGCGTTGTCAATAGCGTTAGCGAAGAGGAAATATAGTGACATACTGTCGAATTTTCCAAGCATTTCTGTATAGCTTACACAGTTAAAGTGGATATCCTGCTCTTTGCAAAGGGTATCCATGTTTCTTAAAAGAACGTCTATTACTTCGTTCCCTGTTTTTACAAGAGGAGCGAATTCATCAAGAGATTTTCGTATTGGAGATAAATCAGGAATTTCAATAGCATCTTTTCCGGCAAGCTTTTCAATATTATTTAACATGTGCTTCAGATCGTGAGTGTGGATATTATTTAGTTGTACCATGGCTTTCCACTGCTCATATTGTTTTTCAGATGCGGACAGAAGCTGTTTGATAACAAGCGAATCAGCCTTTTCCTGTTGCCATTTTGAAAAAAAGAACTGAATTGTCATGGCAAATACACAGCAGATAATTGCGTACAGACAGGAAGCGGCTTTGTAATAGATATTAGCCTCACTGTGATCAATAACAAGCCTGTTTATTCCTATACATGTTAGGACAAGGATTACGGACAGAATAGTGGATTCGATACTGCCGGTGTCTGGTCTGAAGTTTCGTGCAAATAATAAATAGATGATCAGATATATGGCAAAAGAAACAGCTATTTCCACAATTAAATCTTTTATAATAGATTCTTTTGAAAAAAAGTCTACAGCAGGGATCAGCTCAAGAAGTCCAATCACTTTGTTGGCAATGTGCTGCGTAGCAATTCCCGCAATACAGGCAGAGAAAATACTAAAAGGAGTTTCCTTATAGGAAATGAACATGCAAAAATAACTTATCGCCAAAATGACCAAAAGCATAACAAATCTTGACAGGGTAGTGGTCCAAGATGAAAGTCCCAGTTGAGATACTAAAAACAAAGCGAAAAGTACTGATAATATGAATCTCATATAGAATTTTTCTCTTTTTTGTAGTGCTTTGAAAAAGAGAAGTTCGGCAATAATTACTTCGATGAAATATCCTATGGATTCATATTGAAAAAATACGTTATACGTCATCATCAGCCTCCTAGAAATGAATTTAGCCTTGCAAGAAAAGCCTTCTTTTTAGATCTGCCGATTCGGATGAGCTCTTCCCCAACGGCAATCTCATCACCGTATAGTCCTTTTATATAAGATAAATTTACAAGAACGGAAGCACTGCACCTTGCAAATCCTGAATCTGATAGTTCAGCTTCTCTTTCGCTTAGACCTCCGTAGGATTCTATTGTTTCATCAATGGTGTGAAAGATAAGATCATGTCCCATAACTTCAATATACATGATATCAGTGGAGGACAGAATCCTAGTGCCTTTTTTGTCTTTTATTTTCACCGGAGTTCCCTTGCGATTAGACAGAACCTTCAGCGCTTTATCAAGCTTGACGCTGAGATTACTGTAATTAATTGGCTTAAGACAATAATCCAGTGCGTTGACATTATAGCCGTCAGGAGCGTATTGAGGCATGTTGGTAACAAAGATTAGTAAAACCATGGAATCCAAAGCGCGAAGTTTTTCCGCGGTTTCCATGCCGTTTAAAAATCCCTTTCCAAGATCTATATCCAGAAAAACCAGGTCATAAACCTGTCTATAATTATCCAAAAAACTCTCACCCTTGGTAAATGTTTTTATACCAAAAGAAACACCCTTTTCAATGCTGTATTTCTCAAGGCATTCACTTAAGTAAGCAGAGTAATCCGCGTCATCTTCAATAATTGCCACTCTGTACTTTCTCATGAATCAAATCTCCTAAAAATGCAATAGTAATTATTTTTTTTATTTAAGGTCTATGTAAATTATGACAAAAAATATGTCGATTATTCCACCTCTATTGAGCACATATTAACTAATTTGTTATCTTCTTGTCAAGGAATGATGACAAATTGATGCTTGGGAGAAGAAAATGCGAAAGCTAATCAATCTAAATGACGAATGGCATTTCACTATAAAAGATAAATATGATGAAGTGGTTAATCTTCCACATACCTGGAATGCTGTGGACGGACAGGATGGTGGCAATGACTATTTAAGAGCTCTTGCGACCTATGAAAAGACAATTGAAAAGCCTGCAATAAATGATAATCAGGCAGTTTATATACAATTCGACGGAGTAAATTCCCAATGTGATCTCTACATAAATAAAGAAAAAGTATTACGTCATGAGGGAGGATATTCGACCTTCAGAAAAGATATTTCTGATTTGTTAAAAGATGGTTCCAATACTATTAGGGTACTGGTGGATAACCGTCCTAACAACAAAGTTTATCCTCAGAAGGCGGATTTTACCTTTTACGGCGGAATATACAGAGACGTAAAGCTGCTGGTAGTAAATAAAAATCACTTTGCATTAGATTATTGCGGCGGTCCTGGACTACAGGTGGTTGCAAAACCTCTTGAAGGCTACAAAAAAGGTGATGTAGCTATTAGGGCATGGACCAACGAAAGAAACGCTGTTGTGGAATTTGAAATTACAGACGATGCCGGTAATGTAGTGTCTCATTCTGTTGGAGAAGCGAAAGGAGAAGAAAATGCATCGTTTTTCGAATTTGCATCTCAGATGACGATAGAAAATGTTCATCTCTGGAACGGTACATCAGACCCTTATCTTTACAAGCTTACAGCCAGAATGCTGGTTGAAGGCAGTGTTACTGATGAAGTTACAACACGATTCGGTGTCAGGGATTTTCATTATCATTCAAAAACAGGTTTTTATCTTAACGGTAAAAAATATACTCTTCATGGCGTGTCAAGGCATCAGGACAGAAAAGGCATTGGTAATGCACTGACAGATGAGATGCATAAAGAAGATATGGATCTTATATGCGAGATGGGGGCAAACACAATAAGACTTGCACATTACCAGCACAGTCAGAAGTTCTACGATCTATGCGATGAGAGAGGAATGATTGTCTGGGCAGAGATTCCCTATATTTCCGAGCATATGCCTGAGGGTAGAGAGAATACTATAAGTCAGATGAAAGAACTGATAATACAGAATTTCAACCATCCTTCAATCGTCTGTTGGGGAATTTCTAATGAGATAACTATCTCTACCAAAGACAAAAAGGACATGATGGACAACCATAGGCAATTAAACGATTTGTGTCATGAGATGGATAAAACAAGATTTACGACACTTGCCTGCTATGCAATGTGCGGTCCTTTCAATAAAGTGGCTCATATAACTGATACGGTGAGTTGGAATTTGTATCTTGGATGGTATGTTCCGGGGCTTTTCCTAAATGATGTTTGGATGCGTTTCTTCCATCTTGTTTACCCCAACAGGTGTCTTGGATATTCGGAATACGGCTGCGAGGGAATGCCTAATTTACATTCTGATAAACCAAGGAGAGGCGATCACAGCGAAGAATATCAGGCGATATATCACGAATATATGCTCAGATGCTTTGACAGAAATCCTTTCATGTGGGCTACTCACGTGTGGAATATGTTTGACTTTGCCGCTGATGCAAGAAATCAAGGTGGTGAACCGGGCATGAACCACAAAGGACTTGTGACTTTTGACAGAAAGGTTAAAAAAGACAGTTTCTATCTGTACAAGGCATGGTGGAGTAGTGAACCCTTTGTTTATATAGCGTCCAAAAGATTTAAGGACAGAACAGATTCAAAAATCAGAATAAAAGTGTATTCAAATCAGAATGAGATAACTCTATATAAAGATGGTGAAAAGATAAAGACCGAGCATGGGCTTCATGTCTTTACTTTTACAGCAAGACTTGAAAAGGAACATGAATTTAAAGCGGTCAGTGGATCTTTATGTGATACAGCTGTTTTCAGAAAGGTGTCAAGACCAAATTCTTCATACAGCTTAAAAGATACAGGCGATAAGGGGGCCAACTGGACTACCCGGTAAGCAGAAAGCAGGAGAGTGAAAATGACAAAAGAAAGAGTGGGTGAAGAAACAGGAAATAAGGCAAAGCTATACCAGCTGGTTCTTTTTCCATTAAATAATGGAGCTACCAACGTATACTACGTTCTGGTTCTCTCATATATAGCAACTTTCGGTTCCAATGTCCTGGGACTAGGAATTCTTTTTGCATCAGTTATGGTTACCGGAATGAGAGTCTTTGATGCCTTTACCGATCCCATAATTGGAGCACTTATGGATAGGACAAGCGGAAAGTTTGGTAAATTCCGTCCTTTTATGGTAATCGGAAATCTTATCATGGCACTCAGCATTATAGCCATGTATATGATTACTCCATTTATACCAAAAGATATTATGGCGGCACGATATGCAGCATTTATTCTTCTTTATGCTGTGTGGGTTATAGGATATACCTTCCAGACCTCATGTACCAGAGCGGGTCAAACAGTTCTTACATCTGACCCAAAGCAGAGACCTCTTTTTACAATTTTTAATACCGTGGGATCGCTGGCAGGAATGGGAGTAATGCAGTTCCTGGCGCCAATAATCAGGGCAAATGTTGCTGATTATTCAAGTGCTGGTTTCTACAGAGTACTGACTCCGATTGGAATTACGGTTTCTATTGCTCTGACCATCCTTGCCATAATCGGAATTTGGGAAAAAGATTGTCCGAAGTATTTTGGAATCGTAGGTGAAAAGCAGGAGAAAATCAGAATTTCCGAATACATAGAAATACTAAAGAACAACGAACCAATGAAAAGACTCATGATTGCAGGAGCCGGATGCAAGCTTGCACTTTCTGTTGCCACCAATACTACAGTTATGTGCATGCTTTATGGTTCAATGATGGGGAACTATGACGGTTTGTATCTTCCAATGATGATTCTGGGATATGTTTTCTCAGTTCCTTTTTTCCTTTTGACAGTGAGGACAAGCCAGAAAAAAGGTCAGAAAGCCTCACTACTAAGATATGTTACATTGGCTCTTTGCTGCTACATTGGAGTTTTTGTTCTTCTCATGATGTGGAAACAGGGAGTTCCCGCGAGAAACTTAACATTATTTGCAGATGGAAAAATATCCATCAATCTATACACTATATTGTTCGTTATTCTCTTCGGAGTCGGATACGGAGCATATTATTCCACTGCAGACATGCCTATACCTATGGTGGCTGACTGTTCAGATTATGAAACATATAGATCGGGAAAATACATTCCCGGAATCATGGGAACTCTTTTTTCACTGGTGGACAAACTGGTATCTTCATTGTCCGCTACCATAGTGGGAATTGCAGTAAGCCTTATTGGGATTGAATCTCTTCCTACTGCGGAAACTCCTTATTCTTCAGGAATGAATGCGGTTGTAATAATACTTTTTTGTTTGATACCGATGATAGCCTGGATCATGACTATCTTTTCTATGAAGGGATATATTCTTACCGGGGATAAGATGCGAGCTATTCAGGAAGTCAATCAGAAACGTAAAAAAGCTATTGCTGAAGGTATGAGCATAGAACAAGCAATGGAAGAGTTTAAGTAATTTAATGTATAAGGAGGGCGTAAATTGAAAAAGACAGGGATTTGGAGAGGAATGGCAGCGCTTACAACGTTCCTGCTATCCGTCTCGGTAATTGTCGGTAACACATTGGAATCATTTTCATCAACCATCGACACAGCATTAGGGACACAGAGCGAAATGATGGTAACAGACGATAAGGATGCGGTATATGATAAATTCACACCGCCGGCAGAGTTTCTTAATGAGGATGGAACAGGTAATTCACATGCACTTATTCAGGCGGCTATAGACCTTAATCGTAAACAGGCAGCTGAGGGAACGGTTCTTTTAAAGAACAACGGTGTGCTTCCACTTAAGTCTGGTTCTGCAGTGACGCTATTTGGAATAAGATCACAGATTCCGATTTTGGGATCAAGTTTTGGAGTAAAGGCTTGTGGACCATTCATCAATCTAGATGAAGCACTTTCACATAATATTACAGATTTTGCAAACCATATCACAACATCACTTTCTCAGAACTGGGCAACTGGTGAGGTTGAAAGAGGCTATACAACAGACGGATGGAGCGGAGACGAATTTGAGTTTGATGGAGCGGGGTTTATCGTTAATCCTGTGATGACTTCTATATATACCAAACTAAATGAGACTTATCTTCATACAGAGAATGCAGGTCCCTCTGAGGAATATGACCCGGGAGAGCCTTCGATAAAAGAAATTGAGGGTGTAAATGCTTCTTACAAGGACAGTTTTACAAAGTACAAAGATGCTGCAATTGTCGTGATAGGAAGACCTAGCGCAGAGAGTGAAGACTATCTTCCCGGCGGAATTGTAGCTGGTCTTGGCGCAGAGGAGCCTCTGGCACTTACAGCCAATGAGAGGGATGCAATTGCTCTTGCAAAGGAATGTAGCGAAAAGGTAATTGTTCTTGTTAACAGTGCTTCTGCTGTAGAGATTGGCGAGCTTAAAAATGATGAAGAAATTGATGCCATTCTCTGGATTGGAGCTCCGGGAAACTATGGACTTCTTGGTGTTGCTGATATTCTCAGTGGTAAGGTAAGTCCTTCAGGTGGACTTGTAGATATTTTTGCTACTTACAATATGTCTGCACCTGCTATGCAGAATATGGGGAATTACAGCTACAAAAATGCAGACTCAGTGATTACAAGAGAAAACAGTGCAAACTATATCATTGAAGCAGAAGGAATATATGTTGGATATCGCTATTATGAGACAAGATATTATGATGCTGTTCTTGGGCAGGGAAATGCCACAGGTAAAGCAGGAGCATATGCTTCTGATTCAGGCTGGGACTATGATGCAGAAGTTGCATACGGATTTGGATACGGTCTTTCTTATACAGATTTCGAGATGGAGTATGAAGGAAATCCTGTGATTGAAGTTACAAAGAATGGTGATGTAACAACAGCTACTGCAACCTTTAATGTTAAGGTCACAAACACAGGAAATGTAGCAGGTAAAAAGAATGTTCAGATTTATGGTCAGGCTCCTTACGAGCAGGGAGGTGTAGAAAAGAGTGCAATTCAGCTCCTTAACTATGCAAAAACAGATCTTCTTCAGCCAGGTGAGTCTGAGACAGTATCTGTAGAGGTTGATCTTCAATACATAGCAACCTACGACAGCTCTTTTGATAACGGAGACGGAACTTACGGAACATATATCCTTGATCCGGGAACATACTACTTTGCATTTGGAAACGGAGCACATGATGCTTTGAATAATATTATGGCTGCACAGGGAATTGATACATCCCTTCTCGTTGGAGAGGCTAATGCGGATTATGCGTATGTTACTGAAATAACAGAGGACACTATTTCTAAAACAGCTTTTTCTGTGTCAAAGACTGGTACAAAGATTTCAAATCAGCTTGATTATGCTGACTGGAATTATTTCCAGAATGGCGAGGTTACATATCTTAGCCGTGCCGACTGGAACGGAACATATCCAAAGAGCTATACAGATATGGAACTTACAAGCCAG
>AUXO010171626.1_pt1 | contig 10762 bp, 5 predicted proteins | sample 768731 | NCBI WGS metagenome assembly AUXO01 (sample SAMN02715735, study PRJNA202380) | gut metagenome | biome: sheep rumen | host: Ovis aries | place: New Zealand: Palmerston North
GGAGGCCAAGCAAAGTGTGGAAACTATACACTAACAGGAAACACAAAATCATATACAATAGGAAAATATACGCCAAGTATAACTATTAGTAATAGTGGTGCTGATACTGTAAATTGTAATTTGACAAATGAAAATAGTTTTACTGCAACACCTACAACAATTGATTACTGCCTTGGTACTTTAACTGCAGCGAGCGCAAATACGGCAAAGGTAGTTATTACCTCTGGAGCTAGCACATCTAATGCTGCTAGTGGTACTGCACAGACAATTAAGTATAAAGGAATCTGTTATACATCACCTACCAATATAAATGTAAATTACACACCAAGTGATACAAACAACTGTAATTCTGCAGTACAAAAAACGTATGCTGTAACAGTAAATAAATTAAGCCAAACTGTTGCTTTAACAGCAAAAACATCAATTTATACTGGTAGTCCAATAAGCGCAAATACAGCAACTGCTAGTGGTGGTGGAACAATAACATACAAATACTATACAGATAGTAGTTGCAGTACGCAGACAACAACAAGCAATGGAGCAACAGCAACAGGTGGTGCGCCAGCTAATGTAGGACAATATTATGTGATAGCAACTGCCGCAGAAGTTACATGTACATCAACAAAATGTACATATAGTGCTGCATCAAGTGATTGCACTTCACATTTAATTAATAATGCTTCAGTAACACCTAATAAAGGAAATTGTAGTTCTTTAAGTTCATCAACAGTATTATACACAAGAACTGGAGCGACAAGCCTATATAGTGGTATAAGAAATTCAACTGCTGCATCATTACCAACTGTAACTGCTCCAGAAGGATATACGTTTGTTGGATGGTATACAGCAAATGGAAGCGGAAGTAAAATATTAAATGCAGATGGAAGCTTTACTGGTACTGCAGTATCAGGATATACAAGTGCAAGCGCATATGCAATGACAGCTAACGAAACATTCTATGCATATTGTGCTGATACTACTCCTCCAGTGGCAACTGTAAGTGGAGGAACAACATTAAATCAAACTAGTCAGCCATTCACGCTAAGTTGTACAGATGACGTTGGAGTGACAGGATATTATTGGGATCAAACAGAACCAAATGAAACAGGAAGTAATGTCACATTTACACCTGTAACAAGTACAAAAAATTGGAGTGGAAGTGGATCTGCAAATGCAACTGGTAAATGGTATCTAGCATGTAAGGATGCAGCTGGAAACGTAAGCACAGCAGCAACAGCTACAGCAGATGTAGTTTACTATAAAGTTCAAAATGTCTTGATTAATGTAACAGGAACATCTGGAACGTATACAAGTACACATTATTCAACAAATGGAAATGCATCTAGTTCTTATTACATTAAAAAGGGTACTACCTTAACATTATCTAGTATTAAACCGACAGTTCCGACTGGTGCATCAAGTAGTACTTATAAAGGATATACTGCTGCAGCACCAACTACAACAGCTGCGACAATGTTAAGTTCTAACCCAACACTAAATGCTGATACAACATATTATTTCTGGTATGATAGAACAGAATATACTCAAACTGCTAATATATCAAATAGTAGTCATATTGATTCGATAACTATCACTAATCAAAGAAGTTTTTCAAACACATCTACAAGTTCTGCTGATAATAAAACTGTAACTTTAAGATATGGGGAACAACTTACTGCAAGTGCAACTCCAAGCGTTGGATATTCATTCTCTGCATGGAAAAATGGATCAACAAGCACTTCGAATCCATTAACAATAACTCCTAATGCAGCGAAGACTTTATCAGCTACTGCAACTGCAAATACATATACAGTCGCATTTACAAGTGGAAACTCAAATTGTCCATTAGATTCAACAACATATGCAAATAAAACTGGTACATATGACACGAATTTAAGTATAGCAAATCCGACATGTACAGGATATACATTTACTGGATGGACAGCAAATAGCAACTTGAATACAAGCACAGCTAAGTATGGAACAAGCAGTACGACCGTTACAACAGCATGGAGTAATGCAAGTACCAAAGTTACAGCAACATACTTTAAGAATTTAAGAAGTTCATCTGGAACAGTTACATTAACAGCTAATTGGACAGCAAATACATATACTGTTACACTAGATGATAATTTATTCCATGCAAAAGCTAGAACACAAAATGGTGTAACAGTTGCATATGATGCTGCTAATCAATATTTAACTTTTAGTGGAACAACAACGTCTAATTCATTTGCTCTTGGAAATATATATAATTACATACCATTAGCCAATACATCTTATAAGATTTTATTAACTTATGTTTCTGGTAGTTTCACAACAACTGCTGCAAGCAATTTATTTGTTATGGATTTCCAAAAAGATGGAGCAAGATATTCTGGAAGGACACCTGGAACTCATTATAGAACTGTTTCACTTCCATCTAGTGGAACAAAAACTGAATCAATAACATATACTTTAAGTGATACTAATGGATTAGAATTCTGGTTCTGGCATTCTACTGGAGAATCAACAACATTTACTAATTATAAATTTAGGGTATCAGTAACTCCTGTAAAAACTGTTACTGCAACATATAATAGTACAATGCCAAGTATAACAAAACCAACAAAAAATGGATTTACATTTGGCGGATATTATACGGGGTATAATGGTACTGGAACTCAATATTATACATCTGCTGGAGCAAGTGCAAGATCTTGGAATTTAACTTCAGCAACAACCTTGTATGCTAAATGGACAGCTAATTCAACAGCTAATCCAACTTGTTCAGCGACAACAACGAGTACATTAAAAGCTACAAGTCAGACAGTTACAAAAGCTGGTAGTGATAATGGTGGAATTGTTGGCTACTATTGGGGTACATCAGCACCTACAGTTAATAGTACGTTTACTTATGTATCACCAACTACATCATATAGTGGTGGAACACAATCAATAAGCAGTGCTGGCACATATTATTTCGGTCTTAAAGATATTTATGGAAATATATGTAGTCAAACATTTACATTCTATAAATATACTGTTAAAAATATGTATCAAAATGTTACTGGTTCAACATATACAACTACCGATTATACACAGGCAAGTACTTATGATTATATAGCTCCAAGTGGAACAACGATAGTTCCAACAACTGTATACACAATACCTAGTCATTCAAGTAGTGGTAGATATAATGGAATTTCAGTTGGTGCGCCATCAACAACAGCAGCTAGTGTTGCTAAAGAGAATAAAACACTAAGTTCAAACAATACTATATATGCTATATGGTTTACAAGAAATGTTGCTAATTTAAATTATTATGTACAATCTGATGAATCATTTGCACAAGGATCACATTCAGCTAATGGTGTAACATATACATGGGATTTGGATGATACTAATCGAGTTAGGAGAACAACAATATCTAGTGGAACAACTATAGTTAATATAGATAGTTATAGATATGGCACAACAGCAATTGACTTATATAATAACTCACCAACCATGTATTTCTCTATTACTAAGCCTGGATATGCTCCAACATCTGGAGCTCAATGGATATGTACAAACGGATGTACTGTAGCTAACAAAACATTCTCTCAAAACTCAACAACTATTAGTAATACAGATAATGAATTGTGTGACACAACAAATAGTGATTGTACAATTTCACTTAAAGTTAACTGGACAGCTAAGAATTATAAACTCACTGGTCTTGGTGGAAACTTGATGTCAGGCAAGAGCATGGTTAAAGCTGGCCGTGGTGAAACTTGGAGTAATCCAACACTAACAACAGGAGCAAATGAATATGCTGGTTTATATTTCCCTGCAATATTCAAGAGTGGTAATAAGTATTTAGTAACGTACAATATTCAAAAAACATCTGGAACGTTATATAACATAGGTGGACATACATCTAGTGCAACTCAAACGTTATTCACAATTGATGGAACCGCAGCAAGTTCTGCATATAAAATCGATACAAGTAATGTTACTAATATTACAAATGATACTAAAGTACATACTGTTAAATTTGAATTTACTGTATCAAGTAATAGTCCGGAAATATATATTCAACCTAATAGAGCAAGAACTAATGATGTAACTGTAAAACTTACTAATATAGCAGTTTATCAGGTACTTAATGAGGCGGGAACTGTTGCATACAACAAAGTATATACTGCATCTGAATTACCTGAAGTAAGTAATAGTTTATCACTTGTAAATAATATGAGTGGTTATGTACATTTGGGATGGTATAAAGAACCAGCGTTTACAAATCGAGTATTTGTAGGAAGCTATTTTACAACATCAACTGCGACATTTGAAGATGTTGCTACAGCCAACTCATATGCTCATGTATATGCAAAAATAGTATCCGAGAGTGATGCACCAACTTACTGTTCATTAAAGGCAACAACAAGTGGTGTAACATGGGATGCTAAGAAGGCTTCATCATATCAAATAGATAAGTCATCATCAACACCTTCAACATATAGTAATAATACAACAGTTGCATTATCAACAGGAACATTCTACGGACATACAAAAGCAAGTGATGGTACAACATATACTTGTCAATTAAAAATAACTAATACAACGTTAACGTCATATAGATGTAGTACTACAAGTGGAATAACAACTACAACAAGTGGAATGTGTACTTGCAAAAATATTGATAATATTTCTCAAGGTACATCAACAATTGGTTGTATGAAAACACAGAATCTATGTCAAGTGGAATGTAACGATTTGGGTGGAACATTTGTTAGTTGGACTGCTAATACAACCTCTTGTCCAAATACATATACTTGTCCAGGCAATGGTTGGACAAGTAATGGAACCGTATGTTATGTTTGGAGAAGCGTAACTACTTGCGATAATAACTCATGTTGTCCAAGCGGTTATAGTAATGCAACACCACAATATGGATGTAGTTCTGGAACACAAGTTGGTAGTACAAACTATTGTGTACAATAACATTTATTAAAGAAACGTTAATTATAACGTTTCTTTTTTATTGAATTAAATTTTGAAATTTGATAAAATTATGTTATGAATGAGATAATAAGGGAAATAATTAATAAAATAGTTGATGCAGGTTTTGAAGCATACATAGTTGGTGGATATGTTAGAGATTATCTGCTTGGTTTAAAAACTAATGACATTGATATTGCAACTAATGCTAGTGTTGATAACTTAATTAAAATATTTGGTGAAATGGGTACACCAAATCCTAAATATTGTTCTTATCATATCTTAAAAGATGATTATAGGTTTGATATTACTTCATATAGAAAAGAACTTGAATATAAGAAAAATAAACCTATTAAAATAGTGCCTGCTAAAGATTTAAAGACTGATTTATTAAGACGTGACTTTACTATTAATACTTTTGCTATGGATAAGAATGGTAAATTCGTTGACTTACTTGATTCTAAAGTTGACTTACAAAATAATATCATTAGAGTAGTAGGGGATACTTATGAAAAGTTAAGTGAAGATAAGACTAGAATAATAAGAGCTATTAGATTTTCTTGTACTTTGAATTTTGAACTAGATGATAATATCAAAGAGTTTTTAAAAGAACATGGTAGTATGCTAAATGAAATACCAAGAGAATATATAAAAAAAGAATTAGATAAGATATTTGATAGTGATGGATATAGTAAATTCTTTTATTTAGCTAAAGTTTATAAATTAGAAAAGTATTTGTCTATAAAGTTCGATAATGTAAAAACCGCTTATAATAGGATAGGTGTATGGGCTCAAATTGAGACATTATTACCACTTTCTAATGCAGAAAAAAAAGACATTGATTGTATTAAATATTTAGTCGGCAGTCACGCATTAACACTTTCAAATATGTTCTTATACAATGATAATATTGTTAAAAATGCTGGATGTATTTTAAATATGGATAGAGATGTAAAAGAATTCTATGAAATTAAAAATATGCATAGTATAATAGATATTGATATGGATTATGAAGCTTTATTTAGATATGTTCCAATAGTTGATATAAGAAGGGTATATAAAAAAATAGAAAGAGAAATATTAGAGGGAAATTTAAGTAATAATAAATTTGCTATAGAAAGGTATATCAGGAATAGGGAATATGACAGATTTTAGAAAGATGTTTACTACTAAGGATTTTGTAATTAATGCAAATATTGTTAAATGTATTAGCAATATAGATATTACTCTTGATGAGTTTCTTTTAGTGTTGTATTTTATTAATGTCTCTAATACTTTAAATACTGATGATATTAAGGAAAAACTTGGGTTTGATGAAGGAAAAGCTGTTAAAACATTTGGAAGTTTAGTAGATAAGAAATATATTGAAATAAATGTAACTAATAAGAATGGAGAAGTAATTGAAAGAATTAATCTTGATCCATTATTTGATCGTTTGGCACTTAATAAGAAAGTAGAAACTAACAATGTTGATATATATGGTTTATTTGAACGTGAACTTGGACGTACCTTATCTTCTTTTGAATATGAAATTATTAATAGATGGATAGAAGATGGTGTACCAGAAGAAACAATAAAAGGAGCGTTAAAAGAAGCTATTTTAAACAATGTAAGGAATTTTAAGTACATTGATAAAATTGTTTATGAATGGTCTAAAAATGGCGCTAAAAAGCAAGTTAAAGAAGAAAAAGAAGAAATGTTTGATTATGATTGGCTTGATGAGTAATGAATAAAGAAATAATATATAAAGAATTAGATAGATTATTTGAAGATGCTAGATGTGAACTCAATTATGAAAAAGATTATGAATTATTATTGTCTGTGATGTTATCAGCTCAAACAACTGATAAAAGAGTTAACGAAGTAACTAAAGAAATATATTCAAAATATAAATCTCTTAAAGAATTAAATAATTTAAGTATTGAAGAAATAGAGAAACTAATCATGAGATTGGGTTTTTATAAATCTAAGGCTAAAAACTTTAAAGGAATAGTATCAAGACTTATTGATATTGGTTATGTTCCGAATGATAGAGAATTTTTAGAAAGTTTACCTGGAGTTGGTAGAAAGACAGCTAGTGTAGTTTTAGAACATTTATTTGATGAACCAGCTTTTGCAGTAGATACTCATGTGCATAGAGTTTCCAAAAGACTTGGAATTGCTGCAAATAAAGATGATGTATTAAAAACAGAAATTAAATTAAAAAAGTATTTTGATAAAGATAAATGGAATAGAGTAAATTCACAATTAGTATTATTCGGAAGATATGTATGTACAAGTAGAAAACCAAATTGTGACAATTGTAATTTAAAAAATATATGTAAGTATTATAAAAAAACATCAGATTAATTAATCTGATGTTTCTTCATTATTTACAACTTCATTATTTACAACTTCATTGTTTATTACTTCTTTTTTATTAACTGTAATTTTTTGAGAATATGTATGAGTTCTTATTTTATTATTGTGAGTATAAGATACTTCATATTTTGCAGTGTATGTTCCTGGTACAGATGTTACACTTGATGTATCTACAGGAGTACCAATGCTATTAGTAATACTTAATAATTTTACATTTATATTAAGTGCTTCTAAAGTAATATCATTATCATTTAATTTAATTGAACTAACGTTAGATGAAGTTAATATAGAATATATATCTCCTTCAGTATATGTTACTGATAAAGGAGAAAGACTAGCCTCATAATCTTCTCTAGGTGTAAATAATATCTTTACACCGTCAGATGCATTATTTTTGAATATTGAGTAAGCACTCTTAACTATAAATCCATCATATATTCCAGTTAAAGTATTTAAGTTAATAGTGTAACTACTATTTTCAGTAGATCCTAAGTAAGTAGAATTTGTTCCACTTGTAACATAAATATCAAATCCAAAGTTACCAATTTTATTTGTATTATATGTTAAACGTTTTTTTAGATAATCATCAGCCCATATTGTATATCCTTCTTTAAAATATTCTGTAAGATAATCAATATCAACTGCTTGTGGAGTACCAGGAGATGTCCATGATAATGTTAAGTTGTTTGCATTTTGTACATATGTTATATTAGATGGTGCACTTAATTTAGCATATCTAACAGATGTATCACTTGGTTCTGTTCCAGCTATGAATAGGAAAGAACCTCTCATTTCTTTTGGTGTATATTCAGTAGGTCTTGCAGGTGGTATTGTTTCAAGTTCAACTTCAACTGATGAGAATCCACCAGGATTTTTAAATTTAGAATTTTTCTTATATATTTTATTAGCAAGTTCACCAAGTATTTTACGTCTTTCTGTTTGTGCATGACTATTTGGTAAATACCATTTATTTTTAACAGTATCTTTATTTAAACTATCTGTATAACCAATCCAAATGGATATTGCATAATCAGGTGAGAAACTTGAAATCCATGAATCTGGTACAACTGAACTACTTAAACCAAATTTCTTTAATTGGGCTGTGTCATATGATGTAGTTCCAGTTTTTGTAGCTACTTGAGTTCCTGATACACTAACTGTTCCAGGTGTTGCAGCTTGAAGAATATTTGCAATCATATAAGCAGTTTGAGGTTTCATAACTCTCTCTCTAGTTATATTTGGTTCATATACTTCATCACTTTCAGTATAAACTATTTTAGTAACTGTATATGGCTTAGTATAATAGCCACCACTTGCGAATGATGCATAAGCTCCAGCTATTTCTACTGGTGTAGTTCCATTAAATGCACCAATTGAATAAGAAGGAGGTAAGACTTCAACATTTTTACCAGGATCTATTCCTAATTTTGTTATAAATTCAATTTTTTGTTCATTGGTAGTCATATTAAATGCTTGAAGAGCACATGTGTTAACTGAATGGCTTAGGCAATCTTTAGTATTTCTTACTGTCTGAGTAATCTTACCGAAGTTTTTCATATATCCACCACCATAAGGAGTTTTATCATCAACAAATGGTCCATATGTACTAAGATTAGCATATTCAATAGCTGGTGCATAATCCATAATTGGTTTTATTGTTGAACCAGGTTGTCTTTTTATTTGATTTGCAAATGTTGCGACATTAAGGGTCATAGCGCCAGTTTTATTACGTCCAGCTCCTACAGCAACTAGTGCTCCAGTCTTAACATCTACAACTCCAACACCAACTTGAATTTTGCTATCTCTAAATTTATGATTTTTATAAAAATTGTTAATTACATTTTGTCTATCCATATCCATTGTTGTATATATTAGCATTGGAACATTATATGGATTATTTCCTGTAGCTTTTTCAACTTCATCTACAACTGTGTCAATATATCCTTGATATTCATTAGTAGTTGTTGAACCACTTTTAAGTAAAGTTTTAACTTCTACTGCGACTCCAGCTTTATATTCTTCTTCAGTTATATATCCATGCCTTTTCATTAGATATAAAACTGTATTTTTACGAGCATTTCCATCAATTGGATTATTATAAGGGTTATATCCATTAGGTGATTGGAAAAGTCCAGCTATCATTGCAGCTTCTACTAAATTTAAATCTTTAGCATCTTTATTAAAATAATATTTACTTGCTTGTTGAACTCCATAGATGTTACCACCCATACATGGAGTATTTACATAATATTCAAGTATTTCATATTTAGTAAAGTATTTTTCCATTTTGAATACTGACATATAAATATCAGTAAATTTACGAATTATACCTTCAATACCACTTGCTTCAGTAGAAGTGAAGGCTAGTTTTGAAAGTTGCATTGTTAATGTAGAAGCACCACCACCGCCTCTTCCAAGTACTTGTGATACTGATGCTTTTAAGAATCTTGGAGCATCAAATCCATTATGTTGAAAAAATCTTGAATCTTCGGTTGCAATTATTGCATCTACTAATACTTCTGGTATTTCATCATAACTGATTTTTTCACGAACTTCGCTTCCTAATGTTGCGATTAATGTTCCTTTTGAATCAAATACTCTAGTAGCTTCTTTTTCGAACATTTTTTCAGCAGTAAATTCTGGTGCGCTTTTTACGATGTAATAACAAAATCCTATACCGCCTATAAATACACATATTGCGAAAAATACTATTAATACTAATAGCCAATACCAAAATCTAAATTTAATTTTTTTTCTTGTTTTTGCCTTTTTTTCTTTTTTCTTCATATCTTGTACTTCCTTTTTTTCTTTTTTATTAAATTTTTTCATAATTCTCCTTAAAAATATACATTATCAACAGTATCTAAATATTTTAATCTAGGTGTATAACTTTCACTAATTTTATATGCATGTGTTTTTAAATAATCAAAATCTATTGATTTTCTTTCAGTTGTATTTTTAAATTCAATAATATCTTCACCTTTTAGTAAAAAGAATTCATCATTCATAAATATTATTAGAAAAGCAATTCCTCCTTGCTTTATTACTTTTTTAATGTGTTCAAATTGATGTTCTTTTAAATTAGATAGGGGAAATGATGTCTTGCTGTGGCACTCTTTAGCATCAAACTCAATATATTTCCCTCTATATATTCCATTATAATCAAGAGTTGATATACTAGAATATACTGCTTTATCTATAAGGTGTGATCTATCATTTGGGTAACTTACATTTAATACTTTAATTGGAGTAGGTTTTTTATATATTAATGATCTTTCAATACTATTATAATATGTATTTGAATCATTAATTATATTTTCTAAAAACATACCTCTATTTCCAAATGATTTATTCTTCATGCAAATCACCATATTTAATTATACTATAATTATTAATTTTTTTCTACATTTATATATTTTAGTGTAAATAAAATAGATTT
>AUXO012167632.1_pt1 | contig 10762 bp, 9 predicted proteins | sample 768731 | NCBI WGS metagenome assembly AUXO01 (sample SAMN02715735, study PRJNA202380) | gut metagenome | biome: sheep rumen | host: Ovis aries | place: New Zealand: Palmerston North
AGAATCAACAACATAAATTGTTTATTCTTAAATAAATATTTAAATCCTTCCCAAACGCTTGGTGTTTCCTTTGTTGGTTCCAATCTTTCTTTAATTGTCATAGCACCTAATAGCATAAATACTGGGCCTAATAAACCAATTACAATACCCATCCACATATATGAGCTTGAATAATCATCATGTGTAAATAATAAGAATGCTGTTAGAAGAACTAAAGCAGATTGTTCGCCAATACTTCCTAAAATACGTGAAATAGAAATAATCTTAGCTCTTTCGTCTGTATTTGGTGATGCAACAGCTGGAATACCATCTAATGGAACGCCAATGATTGTACCCAACAATCCATATGCTATATATGTTACATACATATATATAATCTTTCCAGACATGTTCATACCAGCATAAACTTGTGGCAAGAACATTGCTATAGTTATAATTCCCCAAGGAATAGCTCCAAAGAACAAATATGGTCTCATCTTACCCCATCTTGTTCTAGTTTTATCTACGATAGCGCCCATGATTGGGTCATTTAATCCATCGAAGATTTTCGTGATTAAGAACATCAAACCAACCGCACCTGCATTGATTCCTACGCAAGATGTGTAGAAATAAAGCAAATAACCTTGTACCAAACCAGTAACGGCGCTTGATGCAAATCTTGCTAAACTGAATAGCCAGTAATCTCTAGGTTTTAAATACTTTTTGCCTAATAAAGCTTGTTCTTGCTCAGATAGGCCATTAGCATTATTACCTGGATTTTCTGCTACTTGTTCAGCATCAACGACAACGTCGTTGTTCATAGTAGCTTCGTCACTCACAATTAAACCCTCCAGTTTTATTTATCAATTTTTTTCTTAAAGAAATCACCTTTTGGATAGCTCAAAACAAACGCACCTGTTGAAGACCAAGCTTGTAGTAATGATCCATCTTTTTGCAATGGGCTAAAGAACTCAATAGGAGTATAATTGCCCTTTTCAATATTATAAGTAAACCATCTTGTTAATGGATACATATAATCCATGCCATACATTAATTTAGCATAAGCATAAATAGATGACAAGTATGGCCAATCACCACCATTATGATAATAATATGGAAGTGATGACTTTTGAACGATATCTTGTATATTCTTATAGAATGGATATACAGCCAATGTTCCAAAGTCGCCAGCAACTTGTTCTTTATTATTCTTACTCTCTAACCATTTCTCCATATTTTGAAGCATTCTCTCTGCTCTATCTTTTGGAGCGATACCAAACAATGCCGCAACAACAGTATCGATAGATAAGTTATCTTCTGTGAAGTTTTCAGACTTATAGTTGATATACCAGCCCTTTTCTTCATCCCATAACAAATCATTAATGCTCTTTGTTACCTTGTTATACATATCCAAATATTTCTTAGATAATTCGGCATCAGATAAAGCATAGATTTCGCTCATACAATATAGAGCTCTAGCATACAACACTTCATCGTATGTGCAATATGTAGATCTAAATACGTTATCACACCAGTCTCTTCTATTATATGCGCCACCTTTAATTAATAGGCCTGTAGATTCTTCAACTTCTTGATAAAGTCTATCTAATACCAATCTTGCACTATCCAATACCGTACCAGCAGAAACTGCTTCGCTTAATATTGATTTATCGTTTGTATGTGCAATATAGTCATATAGCATCATTACAAAAAATGATGGTGAATCATAGTGATTGCCCCAATAATTCTTGAAGTTAAACTTAACAGCAGAAGGACATTCGCCCTTTGCATTAATACCATTTGCAAGTGTAATGATTTCATTTCTTACTAAATCTGGTCTTACTGGCAATACACTTAGAACTGTCCAATACGCATCTCTATAATATGTTCTTGCTGGGAATTGATATACAATACCTGCTAAGAAGCCCTTGAACTTTCCTAGTTCTTTATAGTTAGACAAAGATGTATTTAACAAAGACTTATAATAAGACTTTAAGAAATCGTCCTTTAATTCCACTGGGCACTCTAAAGCATTAATATATGCATCAGTATCTTTAATAGCTGCATCAAAGTTCTTTAGAGCCGCATTTACATCGCAATAAGTAAAATCTGTTCTTGTTCCGGCAGATATTACATATCTATATGTTTTTGTTTCTCCTTTAGCGATTTTAGAGCCATAACCAAATTGATTAACAAATCCTCTTTCAGATTCAAGAGCAATAGGCTCAGTAGAAATAGCAATATCTAAATAGAAATCACCAAGAACATCACCTCTAATATAACCTGTTCCATCCTCATTTATTGTTAAACCATTCTTCTTAGATTTAACAAATCCAGCAAGCAATGTTGCAATAGTCTTTGCAGATAATCTATTTGCAAGTAGTTGCTCAACATATGAACCATAGTTGATACCAAAATTATTTACAACTCTAAAGTCCATATCAATCTTTGCAGTAACTTTGTTTTGAACATATATACAATTATTCTTTTGATCTAAAAATTGCAATACTTCCATATCAAAGTCTTTTGTAGAAAATGTAACAACTTGTTTCTTACCTACCATCTCTACGTGCTTTTGTGCATTCCAATCAAACGCAACGCCGTTAACGCTTATCAAATTATAAAAAGCTGAAAATACAGAAAACTTGTTCATAACAGCATATTTTGGTATGCAGCCTTTTCCGTTAAATTGAGCTGTGATTAAATTGTTTGCAACATCATAGCAAACGTCTTTGTGATAAGCCTCATCTACAATAATCTTTCCATCTTTGTAACTTACACTCATAAAATAATCCTTTATTTCTTAGAAGATTTCTTCTCTTCTTCTTTTCTCTTTTCTAATTCTTTAATAAATAAATCCTCATCGATTGGCAATGTAACTTCCTTACCTAACCAAGAAGATAGGTGGATAGCATTTGAGAATGTTAAACCATTTAATCCTTCTTCATATGTACCAATCAACTTCTTTTCGTTGCCCAAAATTACATTAGATAAATTTCTAATAACATCTGGATGTTGCATACCTCTATTCTTAATAAGTTTTTCAATAATTTCAAAATAAGAATATTTGCAAGTATATGTCTTAGTCTTTGGCTTACCCATAAATACTTTGTTAGTTGCAGAGAATTCTGGTTCCATAACATCAAGCTTTGTATATTCCATCTTCATCATCCAATCATTTGGACCAGAAATAACAATCTTACCGCCATCACCAGTAATTTCTAATCTATTTGTACCAGGAGCATCATGTGTTGATGTAATGAATACACCAGTTGCACCATTTGCAAATTCACAGCATGCTGTAACATCATTTTCTACATTGATTTTTCTACCAACTGTTTTAGCTGTTGCCCAAACCTTTGTAATCTTTTCTCCAGCTAACCATGTGAATAGGTCTAATTGGTGTGGATCTTGGTTGATTAAGACGCCGCCACCTTCACCATTCCAAGTGCCTCTCCAGCCACCTTGATCATAGTAAGCTTGTGGTCTATACCAGTTTGTGATAATCCAAACAATTCTCTTTAGATTACCAAGCTCGCCTGATTCAATGATTTCTTTTGCTTTTCTATAAACCTTATTTGTTCTTTGGTTTAATAATAAAGCGCAGATTTGATTTGGCTTTGTCTTTGCATATTCTGCAGTTTCTCTAACAGCCTTTGTATAAACGCCAGCTGGTTTATCACTCATTACGTGTAATCCTGCATCCAAAGCATCCTTAACGATTTGTGGGTGTAAATAATGTGGTGTTTCAACCATAACTACATCGATAAGTCCACTTTTGAGCATTTCTTTATAGTCAGCAAAAATCTTAACGCCCTTTAATCTTCCTTCTGCCCATTGACGTCTATCTTCTTTTTCATCGCAAATAGCTGTCAAAACAGCATTCTTATCTAAGCCATCGTAAACGAACTCTGCATATTTGTGTCCTTGTGCGCCGACACCGATAATACCATATCTTACTTTATTCATAATTAGCTCCTTTTAAATTCTATTTAACTTCAGCGTATGCTTTGTCTAATAACTTCTTTAAACCTTGATATTGCCATGTAACAATTGTTGGTCTATCAACCTTTTGCCACTTACCAATATTCATTTGCTTATCGATTCTTCTAAATACTCTATGCCAGTATCTAACATACTTAACCATCCATGTTAACCAGAAGAAGCAATTGAATACAATCTTAGCTTCTGCATACTTACCTGTGTGTGGTTCAAGAGTCATAAATCCATCGTATTTTCTATTTACGATTAAATCGTGAATCATATTCTCATAACCGCCTTCACCTAAACCGATTGGAACTTCAACCTTTTCTGGTGAGCAGTCTTTAATATGATAATAAACAACCTTATCTTTTAACATTTCATAAGCTTTTGGTGCATTTACATTACATTGAATGAAATTAGAAGCATCAAAAGCTAATTGGAATTGTGGATCATTGATTTCATTGTATAGCTTTAATACTCTTTCTGGTGTATCTGCATAAATCTTCTTTTCGTTTTCATGTAAAAGAATAATGTCTGTTCCCTTAACAACTTCCAAGAATCCTCTAATCTTCTTAACAACTTCTGGGAAGTAAGAATCATAATCACCATTTTGATCAACGTGGAATGAGAATATTCTTATATATTTGCAATCCATAATCTTACAAATCTTTACAAGTTCTGCCAATTTCTTTAATTGTGCTTGGTAGCCTTCCTCATCATATAGACCAACCTTACCGATTGGTGAACCAATTGATGAGAACTTAATGCCATATTCATCTAATACTGGCTTAATATCCTTTTCAAATTCTTCTGCTGTATATGTAGAAATATTTCTACCATTTACAACTCTTGGGCAAAGATAGCTCTCGCCGAATGACTTAATTAATTCACATTGTGTTCTTAAATCTGAACTTGCTTCATCATAAAATCCTGAAATCTTAACCATAAATCCTCCAATTACTTGTCTTGTTTTTCTTCGTTAATTTTTTCTTTTAATAATTTGTCATATTCCTTGTCATCAAAAGGAATCTTAACTTCCTCTCCTGTCCAAGAAGACATATTTAGTGCATTAATAATTGTTAATGCGTTTAATCCATCCTCTATTGGCGCAATCAATAATGATGCATCCTTATTCTCAACTGCATTTACAAAGTTGTCCAAAATATTACATTGTTGGCCGCGAATGATATCTCTTATAGTATTTTTACATCCATACCAATCATAGAATGTTTTACCAACCTTATCTCTCTTGTTGCCGTAATCTCTCTTAGCTCTTTGATTAACTTCTTTTTCACTCATCTTGTTTATTCTATATTTCATTGTCTTTGAATAAACTGTGATAACGCCTTTATCTCCTGCAATTTCTAATCTATTAATGCCTGGGATTTCATGCGTTGATGCTGTAAATACACAATCAAAGCCATCAAATCTCATAATTGATGTAACATCATTTTCTGTAGTGATACGTCTACCTTTTGTTTGATTATATGATTTAATCAATGTTGGCATACCACATAGCCATTGCAATAAATCCAATTGATGTACACATTGGTTAATCAATGTTCCACCGCCTTCTCCAGACCAGCTTGCTCTCCAACCGCCCATATTGTAATAGAATTGAGATCTATACCAATCTGTGATTGTGAAGTTAATTCTTTGAATATTTCCAATAGCACCACTTTCAATTAACTTCTTTGCTTTTTGATACATTCTATTTGTTCTTTGGTTGTACATCATTGAACAAATAAGTCCACTATCTTTTGCTGCATCTAAAAGCTTTTTAGCTTCAAGTGTTGTAACAGATATTGGCTTTTCGCATAAAACATTGATTTTCTTTTCAATACACTTTAAAGCAATGCCTACATGCGAATAATGTGGTGTTGCGATTACTACGCCATCAAGTTGTTCCTTTTCTAGCATTTCGTCAACATCATAATACGCTTTAACTTTTAGTTTCTTCGCCATCAAGTTTGCTTTTTGTCTATCTACATCACAAATAGCAACTAAGTTAGAATTCTTAACACGCTTAGCTAAATTGATTGCGTGCTTTGAACCCATTCTTCCGACTCCGATTACTGCTGTCTTTACCATATATACCCCTTTATTCTTGCTTACCAAACTTGTTTAGAATTGATCTTGCAACAAGTGGTAAGTTTGTTGTTATATTGCCATCTATAACTGGAACCAAACGAAGCAATGCTTCTATATCATCAACGGTAAATACTGAAAGTTTTAAATCTACTGCTTTTGCAGCCTCGATAAACTTTGCTCCTACTCTGTGATAATTTAGGTTGATTCCTCTAAAGTGTGGATTATTATAACTATCTATTCTTTCTTTAATTTTCTTAACGTTCTTTGCCTTATATTTAATTCCTTCAATTTTATTGAACCATGCTTCACCGCAATCGATTTTATCGTGTTCAGAAACGCATCCTGTAAAGATTAATTGATTCTCAACACCCATAGATTTTGCAAGTTTAATAACATCGCCAATAATTCCACGAGTCTTTAAGTCGCAATTAACTTTCATTCCCTTTTCTTTAACAAGTTTAAATACTTCTCTTAAACGAATCTTTTTGTAGAATGTAAATGGTGCTGGCCAATGGCTAATATAAATGACCCCAAACCATTTATAAATATCTACTTCTATTGCGTCTGCTTCAAAAATATCGGTATGATGCAAATACTTATTTGAATTTCTACCCGAATTAAATGAGCCTCCGTGCGCAGTTATCATAATCTAACACCTTCTTTTATTACTCTATATATAGAGGAGCTAAGATTGCTAAATCCGCATCCTCATTATCTACTTTTCCATATACTTCAAGTCTTATATTCTTACAATTCAACTCTAGTGGTATTTCAAGTTCCTTGCCTTCCCACTTCTTTGCTAAGAACAATTTTCCATCTTTGAAGATTCTTATTCCCTTTATTTCGACATCAAACAATCTTGCGTAGTCTTCACAAATTGATCCTTCCATATAAAGTGTTGCTTCATTGCCTTTAACAACATCTCCTACTATATGCATTTGTGTGCCAACTTTAAAATACACATCAAGCATAACACCCATAGTAATATAAGTGTGGCTATGCTTAATTGCATTAAATAGCGTTTCTTTCGTCAATTCGCCTTCTACACCTACATATGTATATGCATATGCTGGGCCGCCATCATCTGGATTATGCCAATCATATCCATAAACTGGAGCAATCTTATATCCTTGATTAACAAGATCTGACCATTCTTTTTTAGCTTTTTGAGATTCAATTGATGTATGTGGATTATAGTGAGACCATACCTCATATGCATCAATATTTTCCCACTCGTTAATCTTATACAAGAATCTACATTCAGAACAGAATGGCGTTCCCAATCTCTTTGGATGTGCAATAGTTACCAAATCGCCACCCTTTTTAGCTTCCTTAATCTTTGCGTCGATATTTTCAAGGTTCACTTGTCGCCAATCCACATTGCTTGTTCCACCACTAACTACAATATGTCCCCAAAATGTTGTCCATTCAATTCCAGGAACCACTAATAAGCCTTCTTTCTTTCCGGCATTTTGTGCTTGTTGGCAAGAAGAAGTTGTATTGTGGTCGGTTACAACAATTGCATCATATCCTCTATATTTTGAGCGTTCTACAAGCTCTTGCGGCTCCATAATGCCATCTGAAGCAATCGTATGTGTATGTAACTCTACTCTATGCCAATTAATCATCATTCTCTCCGTATATAACAATGTGTATTGACAAAGTATCTGTAATAACCGCATTTAATGATGCAGTTATTCCCCATCTTCCTTCATATATTGGAGAATTCTTAAATCCAGGAGTAGAACGTCCATTTGAAATCTCCAATGTTTGATTTGGATTATGTGTATGTTTTGTACCCAATAACTCTACTGGGCTATCTATTGACCATCCAATATGATTTGCAAGTGGCATATTCTTAAGCAATTCTTCGTCCGGGAAATCCGAAAGCGAATAATCTGCATTAACAACTGCTTCACGCATCATCTTTAATCCTTTTTGCGCATCCTCTAAATACTTTGGAGAATAAGAGCACTCAAAGATCAATTTTGTATATGGTCTTTCTACCAAAAAGTCAGCAAATAGGTGCTTTTTGGTTTCATTTGATGTAATGTTCCAATTTAACTCAGTTATCTTGTCCATTATTTCTTTATATCTGGAACCTCACTTAGGTCTACCTTTCTACCACCTGCTTTTCTAGACATTTCTGCAGCAGTAACAATTCTATGGCTCTCAATTGTATCTTGAATCCATGTGTATTGTCCGTTTGGATCCAAATTACCTCTTACCAAATCAATAGTTGCAGCAATAACGCCTTGATCTCCACCAAAGTGTCCCTTAATAATTGGGATGATGTTAACAACTATCTTCTTTTCTTTCTTGCCAAATAATTGCAATCTCAATACCGATGAAGAATCGTCTGCAATTAAGATACCCTTTGAACCACGAATTTCTGTATGACGATGGTCTTTTTCATTAAATGCATTAACGTTCATTTGAACTTGAATGCCATTTTCCATTTCCATATTTACTGTTTGGCAATCAACTACGTCGTTATCACACTTAAATACGCATCTTGACCATAGTTTCCCCTTAGGGTCATTCTTTAATTTATCTACGATATCTGCTGGATCGTTTGAAAGACAGAATGCATATGGTTTCCATTTATATTTCTTTGGAAGCTTTCCAAATGGCTTTTTCTTTCTTCCAACATATTGATATGTACATTCGAAATTACATGTGTCTTTATATGGACAATCAAAACATGTATCTGTTGCGCCCTCTGGAGCGTTTTCTGCTTTGAAGTAATTTAAAGAACCATAAGATGATACACTCTTTGCCTTAGCGCCAGCATACCAATACATTAAGTCCATATCATGGCAACACTTAGCCATTAAAAGAGGTGATGTTTCTGCTTCAATTCTCCAGTTTCCTCTAACATATGAGTGGCAGAAATGCCAATATGCTACATCTTCATCGTGGTTAATCAAAACGATTTTACCTAAAATACCAGAATCAATAATCTCCTTAATTCTCTTATAATAGTGTGCATATCTCAAAACGTGACAAACAAGAACCTTACATCCTTGCTTTCTTGCGAATTCTTCCATCTCTATACATTCATTGATATTTGGAGATAATGGTTTTTCAATCATTAGGTTATACTTTAAAGCCAAAGCTTTCATAGCATGGCCATAGTGATCTTTATCTTGTGTAGCAATAACCATTGTGTCTGCAACCTTACCAAGTCCAAAGAATTTGTCTTCATCAGTAAAGCACATTTCATCTGGAACGCCCCAAGCCTTCTTAACCTTGTCTATTTTTTCTTGATATTTATCACAAATAGCAACAATCTTAACACCTGGTGTGTTTGCCAAATGTCCACCATAGTTTTTACCACGGTTTCCTAAACCTAAAATAACAACCTTAACCTCTTTTACTTGTTCCATATTATAACCTCTAAATTAAACACCTGAATATGCTGAGAATCCGCCATCGATTGGTACAACGATACCAGTAACGAATCCTGCTGCATCATTATCTGATAACCACATAATTGTTCCTAACAATTCTTCTGGTTTACCAAATCTCTTCATTGGTGTTCCAGCTAAAATCTTTCCTGTTCTTGGAGTTGGTGTGCCATCTGGGTTAAATAACAATGCTTGGTTTTGCTTTGTAACAAAGAAACCTGGAGCAATAGCATTTACTCTAATTCCTGCATTTGCAAAGTGAACAGCAAGCCATGCTGTAAAGTTAGATACAGCAGCCTTAGCACCTGAATATGCTGGAATCTTTGTTAATGGTCTAAACGCATTCATTGAAGAAATATTGATAATATTTCCGCCTGTTTTGATCATATCTTTTGCAAATACTTGAGTTGTTAAGAATGTAGCTGTGAAGTTTAATTTGAATACAAAATCTACACCGCTTTCATCTAGATCAAAGAAAGAAACCTTTGTCTCATCATCGATATCTTCTTCGAAGAAGTATTCGCTTGTTGTTGTTCCTTTTGGATGGTTACCGCCAGCGCCGTTAACTAAGATTGTGCAAGCTCCTAAATCCTTATTGATTGCATCATGTGCAGCAATAATAGATTGCTTGTCTAAGCAGTTAATAGCGTAAGCTTTTGCAATACCGCCAGCCTTTACGATTTCGTCTGCAACTAATTGAGCTGCATCTTGCTTTAAATCTGTAACAGCAACTTTAGCTCCACGTGCAGCATATTCTTTTGCGATTGTGCTACATAAAACACCACCGCCACCTGTGATTACTACAACTTGTCCTTCCATATTATGTTCCATAGATTAAAATCTCCTTATTTTCCTTCTTTTTCTACAGCTTCGATTAAGCCTTGTAAATACATAGCACCTAGTGCTCTATCATATAGGCCATATCCTGGTCTTCCTGTTTCGCCCCAAATCATTCTTCCATGGTCAGGTCTTACGTATCCATCAAAGCCATCTTCATATAAAGCCTTAACTATCTTGTACATATCTAGAGAGCCCTTTGAAGATAAATGTCCGCTTTCTTCGAAACAATGGTCTCCAGTGATTTTGATGTTTCTTAAGTGAACAAATGGCATTCTACCCTTGCATGTATGAATCATATGAACGATATCGTTTGTTGAAGAAACGCCTAATGATCCTGTGCATAATGTGATACCATTTGCTGGGCTATCTACAAGCTTTAAGAATCTCTTTAAGTTCTCTTCGCAAGTAATAACTCTTGGTAATCCAAAGATTCCCCATGGTGGATCGTCTGGGTGAAT
>AUXO018202991.1_pt1 | contig 10762 bp, 7 predicted proteins | sample 768731 | NCBI WGS metagenome assembly AUXO01 (sample SAMN02715735, study PRJNA202380) | gut metagenome | biome: sheep rumen | host: Ovis aries | place: New Zealand: Palmerston North
GACTATCGTTACAAAGCTCTCCAGAACCTCACACGGGCACGTTTCTTCGCTGTTCAAAATCTGGTGAAAGAAAAGCAGCGATTTATGAATGTGCTGTTCAAGAAGTATTCTATGATGACGCAGGAGAAGGTCTTCAGCGATACCTTCAGCACTACCGCGCTTGCTGTCTACGATGAATTTGAATCCGCAGAAGCACTGGCAAATATGGACTTACATGAGCTTACTGACTTTATCATTGAAAAAGGAAAGAATCGTTTTCCTGATCCTGATGCAGTAGCCAAAGCCATACAGAAAGCTGCCCGCAGTTCTTACCGTTTACCAAAAACAGTAAATGATTCTGTCAATCAGGTGCTTTCCATATCCATAACCTCCATGAAGGCATTGGAATCTCAAATAAAAGAGTTCGATAAAGCTATTAAAGCCCAAATGGAACTCTTGCCAAACGTATTGATATCCATTCCGGGTATCGGACCTGTTTATTCAGCCGGAATCATGGCTGAAATTGGCGATATCAATCGTTTTAACAGTCAGGCTGCTCTTGCTAAATATGCAGGACTTGCCTGGAAGCAACACCAGTCCGGTGGCTTCGAGTCCGAAGTTACACGGCTCATTCCATCCGGCAACCGATTTTTAAAGTACTATCTGTGTGAAGCTGCATTTTCTCTTGTAAGATGCGACAAGGAATACAGCGACTTCTACCACCTCAAATATAAAGAGGTAAACAGATACCAACACAAACGTGCACTCGCATTAACTGCCCGTAAATTTGTGCGCTTAGTCTTTCGACTGCTGAAAGACAATCGCCTATACTGTCCAGCAAAGTAGATTCCATCTACTTGCTGATGAGCTACGCCCTGCTCATTTTTAAAAATTTGAACGACAGGGCTTAGGTGGATGTTTTTTGTCTTCATGAGATATATACAAAAATATATGTTTTTTGTGTTATTTATCTCTTGACATCACACCGCTGGACTATATTTTCTAATCCATCTCTTCTTCCCAATAATCATACGCATCGTCATATCCGTCCTCATAACTACCGTCTCCGAATTCTTCACCCCATTCATCCGCAAATTCATCTGGATCATCGTAATCATATACGTCATATGGATCATTTTTTGAAGAAGATCCCGAAGAACTTCCCCATGAGATATTTCCGGAATAACCGGAAGATCCTGTGCCCTTTGTTTCTCTTGACTTTGCATACACTTCCTGCCCATTCACATATACCCATCTCGCATATTGATTCTGCTCTAATGTGTAAGTCTGGTCCGGCTCCTTTTTTATCGTAATGTCACCCGAAAGATTCTTATCACCTATGTAGACAGCAATCCACTTATCTCCCATCCGTATATCCTGCGAATATTCATATACACCTTCACGATTGTCCTTTACCATTCTTACCTCATTCATCAGTTTAATAAATGGTTCAAAATCCCCATTTGATGTATTTTCTGTATAAATAGAATCAATCGAGTCGCTGTAATAATCCAAAATGAAATAATAAAAATAATCTGATGGATCATATTCATCTACTCCCCAGTACTCGTCGAAATAATCACGAGAACATTTTTTATAAGTCACTCTGATATCTCCTATACCAGCCTTCCTCATTTGCTCTTGCAGATTCTCCGTATATTCATCCATATATTCTATTGCTTCACATTTTGCATTTATCTTATCCTCTTTTTTCTGCGTCTCCTCCTGTTTTTGCCTTTGTATCGCATTCTTTTCATCCAGTTTTATAAGCTTATACATTGCGAAAACCACGCATAAAAACACAAAAACTGTACATGCCACCTGCAAAGCTTTCTTTCTCTTATCTTTTTCCATGCATTTCCTCATTCACTTATTGGCTCTGTCCGTTATGAATTAATCATCATAATGATTCCAACCGCCCAAGATTCCATGGTTACTATGTCCTGTCTTCTTCCCCTTCTCATCGTAATGATTCACACCACCTAAGATTCCCTGATGGCTGGAGCCTATCTTATTTCCTTTCGCATCATAGTGATTCATTCCTCCGAGCAGTCCCTGATGACTGGAACCCGTCTTATTCCCATTGGCATCGTAATGATTCATTCCTCCAAGGATCCCAGGTCTGCTTTCTCCAACTTTTCGGCCTGATGCATCATAATGATTGATATTTCCAAAGATTCCTTTTCTGCTGTATCCTTCTTTTTTACTCATAGTCGTTTCCCTCCGTATTGTATGTTATTTCGACTGATCTAAGTAAAGTATATATGGTTAGGTGGGGTATAAATAGACCTATAGGCTGTTAATTATAAAATGCGATCACTCAACAGGCGTCATATCTCCTTCAATCTTCTTCGCAACCGCCACATCCGCCGGCAGCCACTCCACATCCGTAAGCTCCTCCCTGGTCAGCCATCTGGCAGCCTCATGCTCCTTCAGCACCAGATCCCCTTTCACGATCTCACACCAGAAGCAATCCATCGAAAGATGAAATCCCGGATAATCATACTCCACCGTCTCGATCCATTCGCCAACCGAAACTTCTGTATCCAATTCTTCCATAATCTCACGCTTCAACGCTTCCTGCGGTGTCTCCCCGGCTTCGATCTTGCCGCCCGGGAATTCCCATCCGCCTTTGAACTCGCCGTATCCGCGCTGCGTTGCGAATATCATCGTTCTTCCGTCTTCCTTTACTGCTTTTATAACTGCTGCCACAACTCTAATCGTCTTCATCTTACCATTTATCTCCCGTCAAAAATCTTCCTGTAACAGTCCCTATTCATTCACAATATACTGATAAATATCTTCTCTCACCGGAGTCTCCAGCTCCCATTCGATCTCCACCGCCGTCTTATCCGTATTCGGCATCACAAACTGCTTCGCATTCCCGGTTGCGATCACACGCCCCAAATAATAGAATTCCTTGGACATCTTATCCTCCTTATTCTTTCTTACAAACAGCTGCACATTAATACCTCGCTCTGTTGATTTCAAGAAATTCTGCACATCTTTCGAATTCATATTTCTTCTACTTCTTGAAATCGCAATTAACCGATTTTCTGCGATAAAACGATCTTCATATTTTATAGTATCGCTGATATTTTCCTTTTTATCATAGTTAATGAATATCGGAAATGTTCTTGTCTTCTTATCATATTTATAGCCACTAATATTTCGTGGTACTTCATTTTTCTCCCAATTCAGCAAACGACAGACATCCTCATATGTATATTTCTGATATAACACCAGATTCGTATCCTGATAATGATGACTGTAATTGACCTTATATCTCGAGATTCCGAAGTCCACCAGTTCCTCCAGAATCGCACAGAATTCCGGATTCTCTAACATTTTCCCATACACATCGGAAATGCCGTAATCATCCTGTTCCTTCTTCAGAAATACACACTGTGCGTAAGTCTTCTTTGCTGCGCTCGTCGGAAATTCATTGGTCATCATATTGATCACATTTTCCGTGCAATGCTCGTCCATCTCACAATGATACTTCTCGGATAAATGCTTCCGCAGACGTCCAATGATTCCATGTTGATACCGCAACGTACGTTTCAATAATTCCAGCTCATGAATCCGCTTGCCACTCGCCAGCTTTTTGGAAATGAATTCGATTGCTTTTTCTTCGTCTTCTGACAGTCGGATGGTATATTCCTTTTCGTATTTCACAAGGAATTTATAATACGAACCCAGGCTGTTATTGTCGAAGATCCGCAGCACATCCATTTCCCCATACTTATCAAAATCCGCAAGCGCCGGGATATGCCCCAGCTTATTCTTCAGATTCGTATAATTCTCCCGGATTAATTTGATATCGCTGAAGTTCGCATTATCAATCGCCTGAAAAATCCGCTTTCTGGAAATCTCATCAAAGTGGATTGTGCTCGCACCCGGAATCACTCTGCCGCCTTCCGTGACATAACGGCGGATATTGTCCTTGTTATAACTGCGGTCGCCGGACAGCGCAATCGGAATCATAAAGTTATTCCGATAATTTCCGATGAAATCCAGTACAACGACATATTCTTTGTTCTCGGCTTTTCGAAGTCCACGACCAAGCTGCTGGATGAACACGATCGGCGACTCTGTCGGACGAAGCATGATGACCTGATTGATCTCCGGCACGTCCACACCCTCGGAAAATATGTCTACGGAAATGATGTAGTCCAGCGCATCTTCAGATTCTTCTCCTGCCAAACGTTCAATTGCTGCGGCTCTTGCTTCTTCCGAATCACTACCGCTCAGCACCAGCGTCCGCCAGCCCTTGTCGTTGAATTTCTTCGATAATTCCTTCGCCTCATCAATCCGGCTACAGAAAATCAACCCCTTCACGCGGTCACCACTATATCCGAAATATTCCGCCTGTTTCATGACATTTTCCACACGTTCTTCGGATGTCAGATAGCGGAAGTTCTCCACCTTTTCTTCAGATGATTTTCCCGCATCTGCAATAATATCCAGATCCGTGATTCCAAAATAATGGAACGGACACAACAGATCCTCCTCCATCGCATCCTGCAGGCGGATCTCGTATGCGATCTGATGATTGAAGATTTCGTAAATGTTCCTGCCCTCCAGATTGTCGTCTCGTTTATCTGGCGTTGCGGTCATACCAAGCCACAGCTTTGGTTCGAAATAGTCCAGGACTTTTTTGTAGCTGTTGGCGGCGCTGTGGTGGGCTTCGTCGATTACGATTGCATCAAATGAATTCTTCTCATACCGGTGCAAATTTTCCTCTTTACTCAATGTCTGGATGGTTGCAAAGATAAAGTCCTTGTCATATTCCTGATATTTTCCCGTCACCAGTCCCATCGAAACTTGTCCACTGAATACTTTACGGAATGACTTCTTCGCCTGCTTCGCAATCTGATTCCTGTGTACCAGAAATAACACTCTCTGGAATCCCAGTTCACGCATGGCAAATGCGGAGGCGTAAGTCTTACCGGTACCTGTTGCCGATATCAGAAGCGCTTTTCTCTCGCCCGCTTCCTGTATCTTCCTCAAGTTCTTGATAAAGCCAACCTGCATGCTATTTGGCTCTAATTTATATTTTTCAATCGATGTAATATCATCCAGCTTCGCAACATCACGCTGATGCTTGATGATCTTATATTTTTCCCGATATGATTCATAAAATGTGTCAAAATCCAGTGCGTATTTCGAATTCCACAGCGAATCAAATTCCTGTACAATTTCCCGTGCCATCTCACCGTCTTCCGTTGACACAATCTTCGTATTCCATTCCCGGTTGTAAGTCAGCGCTGCACTTGTGATATTGGAACTTCCGATGATAATCCGGTAGATCTCTTCTTTCTTGAAAATATATCCCTTGGTGTGGAAACCTTCTTTTGCTGCTTCTACATCGTACATTTTCAAAGTGAGATTCTGTAACTCATTCAATTTTTTCAGTGCTCTTGGCTCACTGAAATTCAGATAATTCGTTGTCAGAATCTCTCCCGGAATATTCTTCTTTTCCAGTTCTTTTAACGTCTGCAAAAGTGGCGTGATTCCGCTCATTGTGATGAATGCCACACTGATCTGGAATTGATCACATGTCAAAAGCTCATCCTCGACGGATGAGAGCACTTTCTTTCCTTCTTTGTGATTGTTGGATACGAACTGCGGGCGGTAGGCCAGGCTTGAGGCTGTGACGCCGTTGATGTAGGCAGTTTCTAGGGCGGTTCGTAGGGTGGTGATGTGGGTGGTGTTCATTTGTACAGTTCTCCTCAGGACATATTCTAAACATTAATTCTACATCTCTTATATTTTCTTAAATTAAATATACTTAAAACTCTTTAAATTGATTTCATATTATTTTAAAGTAATCAATGTCCTTTTAAAAATTATATTTACTTTCTAACCATTTCATACTAATTACCTCTTGTTTATATTTTGTATATTAATTTCATTTACTATAATTTTACTACTATTAATCTATATTTTGTAAAATTTTTATTTTAGAACTAATGCTATTACCATTTTAAACTCTTTTCTTTCTTACATATTTTTTATTTATATATTAATTTTTTATTATCCCTAAGATTTCTTATCAGATATAACAATATCTTTTGCTATTTCTGATAAGGTAGTTTCTCTTAATTCTTCATTTTCAATTTTATTAGCAATTGAATTAGCAAGTAATAAATGATTACTTTCCGCAAATTTTGCATGAAAACTCACTGATGCCTCTATATTTTTTGTGTACATTTTGATAAAAATGGCCCCAACAAAATCTACTATAATTCCACATACATTTCCTACCACCAATACCACTCTATCTTCTTTTAAATACACGTATCCCCCGAAGCTCATTCCAACTATCACAATTCCAAAAAGAATCATTACAATTCCTAATACCGATAAAAATTTTGTTTGAGCTAAATTCATATCATAATATCTCATTAATTCTTTTTGATTTATTTTAAATAATTTTTCCGCTCTCAATGCCCTTTGTTCTGGACTAATTTTAGCAAGTTCTTTTTCCTCCTCTAATGCTTCCGCCTCTATTTTTTCTAATTTTTTTGCAGCCTTCCAGTCAAGAAAAAAAGAAATGCCAAACATAGCACATATTATAATCAACAATATTAATATAACAAACAAAATTTTTCCAAAAATATATTTATATATATATGAAACCAGATATGCTATAACCCCAAAAATCACAACACAAACTATAGTTCCTTGCATACTATTCATTGCCCTTTGTGATTCACTTTGCTTATGCTCCACTTTTATTTCTGTATTATAATCTTCCATATATTTTCCCTCCTTAGTCTTTTTATTATTTTCTTAACCATTTTATCTAAAATTCATTTATACCTATTTTCTTCACACTTTCATTGTCTTTCATAAATTCTCTCTATACATCGTTTCCTGTATATATATACACACATAACTTTCATAAAACTGTCGCATTTTGTCTTTTCTATTATTGTTTTTCCTAAAAATTTATTATCAAAATCTCTCTTTCCAATTAACGTTACAACTCTTTATTCTTCTATCTTCTCATACCTCCGCCGATAATACTCCAAACTCCTATACCCAAGCACATCTCCCATCTGCTCGCCAAACGCCATATTCCCAACAACGTCTCCAATCTCATCCCTCAACGCCAGCGCATATCCTTCCTTCTCCACAAAGAATCCCTTCCCTGACGCCTTCAAGAACCGAATCGGCATCCGCTTCGCCTTACTCAGATGCTGCTTATCCGTCACTTTCTTATAATCCTCATAAGTATTCACATTCGGGAAATCCTTCCAGTTCGTCCCAGTATCAAAGAATTCCTTCCAACTCTCCAATACCTCTTCATCCGTAACCGCAAGCCGGATATTTCCATGATTATAAAAGCTGTAAAGGATCGGCATCTTATACACTTTCTGCATCTCCGTAGTTTCGATTGTCTGAATGAATTCTCGTCCGATTCCCGCATATAACTCATGCTCATCCTCTGACAATTCACCAAGTTCATACAGGAAATCAAGATAATGCTGGAATGGATTTTCTTTCGCATGACTGCCGCTGACACAAATCCGGTAAATCTCATCATCCATATAAGTGAATAAATCCATTCTGCTCGGCCGTTTTCCGTCCAGCAGTTCTTTCACACGATAATATTCCTGCCGGATCTGCATTTTCAGCGTTAATTTTTTCTTATCCATTTCCTTGAACAGATCAATCAGACGCATGTCAAAATCAACGATGCAGTCGTCCGGATATTCCAGATCCTGATACTCACAGGATTCTTTCTTGCTAAATGACTGCTCTCCGCTTAACAATAGCGGTGCCTTCCCCGCTTTCTCATAATTCCCGATGAAATCCAATACGTTCAGATATTCTTTTCCTTTATATAGACGAAGTCCCCGTCCCAACTGCTGCAGGAATACGACCGGAGATTCCGTCGGGCGCAGGAACATTACCATATCCAGCGAAGCGATATCCACGCCTTCATTGAACATATCCACAGAGAAGATCACCCGTATCTCTCCGTTCTTCAATTTGCGGATGGCTTCGTTACGCTCCTCGGCATATGTTCCATTTTCACCGCTGTATACTGCTGCGGATGCGATTCCTCTCTGACAGAATTCTTTTGCCATGTCTTCTGCATGCTGTCTGGAACAGCAGAATCCGATTGCACGCAAAGAACGATATTTTCGATAATATTTGTAAATCAGGTCATATCTTCTCTCATTTCCGATATAAGCCTGATTCAGCTCCTGCTCATCATAGTGCCCTTTCACGATCCGCAGTCCGGAATAATCCGTCTCATCATACACGCCGTAATAGTGAAATGGTACAAGCATTCCTTTGTTGATCGCTTCTTTTAATGAAATCTGATATGGCACGTTATAATCACAGATTTCGTAGATATTTTTTCCGTCCATTCTTTCCGGTGTTGCTGTTAATCCCAGTAAGAATTGCGGCTGAAAATAGTCTACGATTCTCCGGTATTGATCTGTAACCGCATGATGGAATTCATCAATGATCACATAGTCAAAATAATCCGCCGGAAAATATGTCTCGTTCAAATATTCCGGTCTTCCGAGTGTCGCTACCGATGCGAAGATGACGGATTTATCCGTATCCTTTTCTTTTCCGTCAAAGAATCCATAATCCGCCGAGTTCCGCACATTTTTGAAAGAAACCGCCGCCTGCTTTAGGATTTCTTCTCTGTGTGCAACGAATAACACCCGTTCATATTTTGCCGAATCAAATGCAGCAAGGTATGTCTTTCCGATTCCGGTAGCCGCATATACAAGTCCTTTCGCCGCCCCTTCCATACGGCTTTCCTGTAACGCATACAGTGCCTCTATCTGCGCTCCCCGCGGGCGGTACAACATTCGGACATTTTCAGTATTCCTGTCCTCATTATCATCTGCTGTGTCATATTTCACCAGATCCCTCGACACCGCCGGCTTCTTCCATGCCTTGGAATATCGTTTTAATTCTTCATCATCTATAATGATCGAATGGTTCAGAAACAGATCTTCAAATGTAGCATAGAACAACTCATAATTCTTTTTGTCCAGCGTATCACTGAATCTGTAATTCCATTCGATTCCTGAAGTTAACGCACTTTTGGAAATGTTCGATGATCCGATGTATATTTCATTCGAAGATTCATAATGAAAGATATAAGATTTTGGATGAAATGAGCGTGATGTTTCATTATACAGGCGCAGATCCACACGGTTACCGAGCTCGCTCTTGATCAGATATAAAGCCGACGGCTGTGTGATCCCCAGATAATTTCCCGTCAGGATACGGATCTTCACGCCCCGGTCCAGCGCCCGCTTCATATCATTTAAGAGCATCCGCACACCTGACTCCATCAGAAATGAGACGATGATATCAATCTGCTTCGCCTTTGCCATACTCATTTTCAGTTGATAATATAGATACCGGCTCCGGTCTCTGTCCCCGGTCATTACATTCGTAGATTCGATCTCATATGTATCTATTCTTTCCTCAAAATTAGATTGAGCCATTTCTCTTCTCCCCGCCCCGGACGTACATCTGATGTAATCCATTGTTCTTCTATCTCTAATTCATCCATGTCCTGAATCAATTTTGCAAATGTCTCTTCTGTCATATCCGTAAAATATCTGCCGTTTCGTTCGCCCTCAAATGTCCCGTACTTGAAGGATGTATAAATGATTCCCTGGGCTCGAAGAGCGTTTGCCATCTTCTTTATAATGTCTTGCAGTTCATTTGCCGGAACATGAAGGATTGATGAGCATGCCCAGATTCCGTCGTAGGTTTCTTTTTCATTTAAGTCCTGGAACAACATGTGTTTTACCGGAATGCCTGTATATTCGCTTGCGAGTTTGCATAATTCCTGTGAACCGTCTATGGCTGTGACTTTGCAGCCTTGCTCCAGGAAATATTTTGTGTCGCGGCCGGAACCGCAGCCGTAGTCCAGGATTTCCGCTCCTGAATGTAATTTGTCCAGGAAGCGATTCTGCACGATTCCGAAGTCTACAGATATGGTGCCGGTGATGAATTTTTTTGCGTTTTTGTTGTAGTAGTCTAGTGTTGTGGTTGATTTTGTGAGTTCGTTTATTGCGTTCACGTCTGCCTCCTGAAGGTGTGTTACTTATTCCAATATCGTCTTGTATTCATTATACTGCATGGGAGTGGATGGATACAAGAAAGAGTATACTCTCCTTCACAAAGTATTCAGCAACTTAATAACCATTATCTTTTTTCACCTTTTATTACTTATCACTCTCCACCGATGTTTCCTTTGAATCTTCTTCCATTCATCTACTCCCATCTTCAAAAACTCCACATGCATTTACATTTGTAAAATCTATTTCTCGTCGTATCATTCATAGTTATTATCATTTTAGCAAATCTACTGTCGTGATATCTCAATACTTATGTATCTTGCTTCAAAAAAATCCCACATATTACATGTAGGACTTTTCTTATTCACTATATATGCTTTTTGCATGTTCTAAACTTTCTATAATTTTATCTTTCAAACTCTTCGGTGAGATTACTTTAAATCGATTCGCATATTGTACAAACCAGCCAACCAATGTCACGCTGTCCATCTTTTTAAATACCGCTTTATACTTTCCATTATCTAACGGTCTGACCCTTATTCCCTCCCCTGCAAAATCATATAATATAGCATGGTAATCGGCGCCGGCTTATATTCCACTTCGATTCTAATCGTATTTCCGCTAAAATGATTCACACTCTTCTACTACAATATATTTATGGTTAATATCCCTTACAGCCAGTAAGGAATTATCCATCTTGTTGCTTA
>AUXO018252130.1_pt1 | contig 10762 bp, 9 predicted proteins | sample 768731 | NCBI WGS metagenome assembly AUXO01 (sample SAMN02715735, study PRJNA202380) | gut metagenome | biome: sheep rumen | host: Ovis aries | place: New Zealand: Palmerston North
TGAAGTTCTGAGCCGCCTTTGTAGAAGTATTATAGCTATACTCATTATACCAGACTATGTCTCCGATTTTATTATCATTGTCAAATGTATAGGTATTCTGTCCGGGCTTATCCACTGCCCTGTCATCTATCTCGACATAAAACTTCAGATAATCATTTGACGGACCATCCAACACACTCCAATGAAAATATACAGAGCTCACATCATATAAATCTGAATAATCTGTTGTATAATCATCCTTGCTGTCATTTACAACTATTTCTGATATAGTCCAGGGACCCTCAGGAGTCTCAGCCTCCGTGGTAGCTTCCGTGGTTGCCTCCGTTGTTGCTCTTGTAGTTGCCTCCGTTGTTGCTCTTGTCGTAGCTTCTGTAGTAACCTCTGTCGTAGCTTCAGTAGTTATATCATTTCTGGAAACCTTCTTGTCACTTTTTTTGTCATCATTAAATACGAAGAATATCAAAAAAGCCGCTACGCCTAACGCAACAACCACACTTATAATTATAGCAACAATAATTGCTGTTTTACTTGAACCGCTCTTTATATCTTCAGGTCCCTGAGGTCCAAACTGCTGTCCCTGAGGATTAAAGCCCTGAGGTGGATATGGATTTCCCGGCTGATAAGGCCATCCCTGCTGGTACGGATTTCCTTGTTGATATGGGCTTCCCTGCTGGTACGGATTTCCCGGCTGATAAGGCCTTCCTTGGTTATTCTGTTTATACGGTTCCTGACTTACCTGAGTCTGTGACAGATCTGCTCCGCAGAACTGACAGAACATACTTCCGTTTGGATTCTCCTGATAACATATAGGACACTTCATACTACTCCCCCTTACTTACTATCAGACAGTACATCTGACAGCGCTTTCACTACATATTTTATCTCTTCCCCGGTAAGCTGTACTCCTGAAGGAATATTAAGAATCCTTTCAGCATAGTACTCTGCTTTTTCGGGTTTATATACATAGCAATTCCTATACGGTGTCTGTTCATTAATCAGTCCCCATATAGGTCTCGTCTGTATCTTCCTATCCTGAAGAGCAAGAACTATATCTCTCACCGATTTAGATATTTTATCCATATCAAGCTTCAAACCATAGAGCCATCTGTTTGAACGCGTATTCTCGCGAAAGCTGAGAAGCGAGCCATATTCAAAGCCACTTAAGAGCTCACTGTAAAGCTTATAATTTCTTTCTTTTCTTTCTATAAATGTCTCAAGTTCTTCAAGCTGAGCTACACCAAGTGCCGCCTGAAGATTAGTCATCCTATAATTATAACCTATCTCATCGTGAAGATAGAAAAGCGGATCTGTCTTCGCCTGGGTGGACAGAAATCTGATATGATCTGCTCCGGAAGGATCTCGGGATGTTACCGCACCTCCGCCGCCTGTCGTGATTATTTTATTTCCATTAAAGCTGTAGCAACCGAAATCTCCTATGGTTCCGGCGAATCGTCCGGCATATCTGCCCTCTATGTACCTGGTGCCAAGCGCTTCAGTCGCATCCTCGATAACCTTCAGATTATAGGCTTCTGCAGTATCCATGATTGATTCCATATCAGCCATATTTCCGAAAACATGAACTACAACTACCGCCTTAACAGCACTTCCATTATATTTAAGCACACCCTCATCAAAATCGCATTCCTCTTCGCAGAAGGCTCTAAGCTTAGCAGGATCCATACACAGGCTGTCATCACAATCCATAAAGACAGGATTGGCGAACTGATAGCTCACGGGATTTACTGCAGCTATAAATGTAAGAGACGGAACGATCACCGTATCTCCGGGACGCACTCCGCACTCAATAAGGCTCATATGAATCGCCGATGTTCCGCTCTGGCAGGCAGCCACACTCGGGACGCATAAATATTCCGAAAGCTCCTTTTCAAGCCTCGTTATATATGCTCCGCCGGTAGAGACCCAGCCCTGCTCCAACGCATCATCAACGTACTTTTTTTCATTTCCCTCAAAACAGGGAATCGATAATGGTATAAAATCCATATCCGTTTACTTCCATCTGATATTTTTGGGCACAAAAAAAGGTGCCATTCTCATACGCATACTATTGTACACATTTTCATATCAGAATGCACCTTTTTTTATTTTTTTACACTGTACTCTGCTCAGATTCACTGCTCAGAATAAGCGGCTATTTCTTATATCCCTTTATTCTCTTCAGAACTTCAGCATGGCTCATACCGCCGTAGTTGTTGTTCTTTGCGGTTCTGAAATCCATATTGGCCTTTATTCCAAGGGTGGCAAGAACATTTTGCGCTGCTATAACATCAACGTCCTCGTCCTCTATACCATGAACGTTATCAAGTGCCTTGTACCATATACTCGAAAGATTCGGGTTATTATCAATAGCATTGATTATCTCAGTAGTCTCATTGTAGTTACCGCCTGCTACTCCATCGAGATCATTCATATTCAGTCTTACTGACTTCTCACTTATCTCTTTCATTTTTCTTACATCTCCTTTTCATAAACATTATTTCTTTTATGATTTTTCTAAAGAGAGATTAGCATACATTCTGTCACATATGTGTCACAAGCTTAACTGACTATTTCGTAAATTACTTACCGTCGTACTTGGTCACGTGCTCGGTTATCATCTCTCTGGCCTTCTGCTTGCTGGTGTTAAATGAAGTTATGCCGGCCATATATTTTCCTTTAAACATATAGAACTGTGCACAGTACATATGCACTCCATTTGCTGATGCATCTATCATATAACCATAACACACTTTGCCACCTATTGTAAGAGTTTCCTTTTCAAGAGAAAAGTCATAGGTTGGATCCTGAAGCTCCATAAGGAACTCTCCGTTCATCTCATCGATTACATCTTCTTCAGTTTTTCCTTTACTCTCCAGACTCTCGCCCATATAATCCACACTGAAAGCTAAGCTGTTTTCTTCGTTGAAGTCCTTTGCTGTAACTTCTGTTACAAGAACTTTTCTAGACTTAAGATTGTGCATCTCTGATCTATCAGAACCTACACGTCCCTGAACGATATAGTCAGCATCAAAATGTATCTTTATTCCAAAATACTCATTTGTATAGGTGTTACCGGAAGTTTTACCAGGCTTATAATCTTCGCTCATAAAGATAAAGAGAAAAACAACGAAACAAACTAAAAGCACCCCTATAATTATGAATACGGGATTGATACGATTTCTATTTACTGCAACTCCGGTATCGGGCGCCTGGCTGTACTGTGGCATACCAGGACGATCAAGCATAGCAGAAGGACCTCCGAATTGTCCCGGGCCTGCACCTGGTCCTCCATAAGGACTTTCAGGAATCGGATCAGGCTGTGGTCCACCGTAAGGATTACCTACAACAGTACCACCCATATCCGGTCTGTTATTATAGTACTCGCCTTCAAAGCTTGTTTCACCGCTCTGAGGGACATCATTTTGATCATTATCATCTCTTTTAAGCTGCATAGAGATCACCGTCACCTTTCATCTAGTATTAATCAAAAACTACAAACATTACCGGTTTTCTTATATTAAGTACTTGTATAAAAGCTATGTTTTTAAGCAAAACCAAAGGATATTATCACAAGAAATATGCTATGTCAATACATATTATTGGTGAATTTTCAGCTTGACTGATTATAGCTACTGTGATATTCTAATCCGGTTTTGCAAAAAACCAAATATATAATTAAGTGAGGGAAAAAAGATGGGAGTAAATACGATTATTGTTAAGAGTACTAGTAAAAAAATCAAAGAACCTACAATCGATACATCTATGTTTGAAGGGAGCGACTTCTACTTAAGCAAAGCTCTTAAGGAAAGTGTCGTACTGAACATACGTGTTGCAAAGGTTATGGGGATCACAAAGGAAGAAGTTGAGGAAGGTGGCCTCAGGATTAAGAAGGATAATATCCCTTATGTCACAAAATACTGGGATGCAGTTGCAGTGACTGCTTAAAGACTGCGAAAGCTTTGATATTTGCTACGAATCAGATGTTGCGAAAGCTTAGATGAAGAAATAAAAAAGAACGAGGACGGTTCTGTGTCAGTTCACAAAATCGTCCCCGTTCTTTTTTAACTTACAAGTCCGCCTCTAGCTGCCTATGATGGAGGGTTTTCTCGCGATACATATCCTTGTCGGCTTTCTTCATAGCTTCGGGAATATGACGATAGGTCTTGGCTTCTGCAAGGCCTACACTAACCGAGAATTTATAATCAGTAAAGCTCTCTGCTTTACGATTAATACATTGATATAGTTTCTCACGGAAGCTTGTAATATCTTCCTTAGCGTCCATAACGACTACAGCGACATATTCATCTCCGCCGATTCTTGCGGCAAACTCGCCCGAGTCGAGAACCTCGAGGAGGCAGTCAGAAACTGCAACTAAAGCTTCGTCTCCTGCCCCATGACCAAAATGGTCATTTATATACTTAAGGCCGTCCATGTCGATACTTGATATGACGACTTTTTTATTTCTGAGATCAGATTCATAGAGTCTCCTGAGATTTCTCTCAAGCCCTCTTCTGTTAAATAATCCTGTAAGCGGATCCTGCTGATAAAGTGTCTTCAGATCCTGAAGCTCACCCTGCACAGAAAGAAGCTCGAGCTTCTTCAGTGTATTTCCGAGTATGATCAGAAGCTGTGCCAGAACTATATTGAAGTATTTCTGTCTATTATCTGACAGGCGAAGAACTAGATAACCATATAGCTCATCCTGATAATTGATTGGAAGAAATGCATTGCACCTTCCATCTAACTCGCCATCTCTGGCTCTGGATATCGGATATTCCTTCGATACAGCGTAGCTTGTGTCATCTTCAGCATCGCTATACATCATCAGGCTTTCGCCGGGAGAAGCCTCACCATAAAGCCTTCCGTTATATACCAGATATATATGCTCAAACAGTCCGGAATCTCTTAGTATCTGCAGGCTCGTTCTAAGGCACTCATCCACCTCGAGGATTCCACCCAGATCCATGTTCATATTAACACAGGTAAATGCATTTTCACGGTCATCTGCTATAAGATCACGCATCATTTTGTAATTTCTAATCAGAATATCGTTTATATCCTGACAGCCACAGCTTGATCTGAAGATACATCTTCCGTGAAGCAGCTTAGTGTTATCATTTTCTGCAAGTCTTCTTTTCAGCTGAACCGAAGTCTCATCGCCGGCACTAAGCCCTTCAAGTATATCGACCGCTTCCTTAACCATATCATGCATATCAAAACCTATGGTTGTAAGGCCGGGGATGTTTCCCTCTCCCTCAGGTATGTTATCAAGACCGGTCACTATGATATCCTCCGGACACCTCACTCCAAGCTTCTTGAGGGAATCGATAAGTGCGAGAGCCATATAATCATTGGAACAGATGATTGCCTCAGGAAGGCCGCCATCACTATTCATGAAAAATTCAGCCGTTTCATCACCCTGATCATTCCAGTAATTTCCGTGAAATATAAGTTTCTCTTCAACCGGAAGTCCGGCTTCTTCCATGGCATCCTTGAATCCATTCAGACGACAGATGGAATCGTTCAGCTTGAAGGAGCCTGTCACAAAACCGATATGTCTGCAGCCATGAACCTCTATGATATGCTTCGTCATGTTATACATCTCATGACGATCGTCAAACGTTACATTTATATAATTAGGTGCAGAATTTCGCAGACATACAACAGGACACTTGGCATGCTTATCCAGGTGCCTGCGGAGATCCATGTTCATCCCGAAATTATTCAGCGTGTCATCAGCTGTGATGATGCCGTCGTATTTTTCCAAATCCGATAGATAGAATACCTTCTTCAGTCCTTCGATATGCAGATAATCGCCTGCCGGGACACAACAGTTTGCGAAAATGTCAAGCCTGTGACCTCTCTCACCCATAATTTTACAGGCTTCACTTATCATCTCCATCTCATAGGACTGAATTGAGTCTCCTATAAAAAGTGCTATTTTCATAAAAAATACACCTCACACAATTTATAATATCACTGTGTGAGATGTATTACTTAACAATTCGTGCGTCCTTTTTAACATATCTTGCTAAATATAAGCGAGGACGATACATTTTTATTTTTTACAGAGCTTCGTCGATTGCTCGCGAGAGCTGATCTGCACAAGAAGTACCTCTTCCGTTACAGTCATTGCCGCGAAGTATGTCCGCAACTTCCTTTGCATTTTTCCCCTCAACGAGTTTTCCGATGGCTTTCAGATTTCCGTTACAGCCACGAACAAACTTCACGTTGTGAAGATTACCCTCTGAGTCAAGATCGAAATCTATCTTGGTCGAGCACACTCCCTTAGGAGTATAGCTCACGTGCTGAAGGTCATTTTCCACAAGCACCTCGGGAAATGCGAGATTCTCCGAATTAAATGATATATGAAGATTCTGATTATCCATGATTACTTCCTTTCTTAAATGCTAGATAAAGTTGATAAACATCGTTATTGCGAGGCTGTTTATGAAGTCTGCGAACATACTTCCTATTATAGGAACAAGGATGTATGCCTTGACTGACGGCTGATATTTATCAGTCACAGCCTGCATGTTGGCCATTGCATTTGGCGTTGCTCCCATTCCGAAGCCGCAGACACCGGCTGACAGCACGGCTGCGTCGTAGTCTCTGCCCATGAGGATGAAAACCAGATAGTATGCATATATAAACATGAGCACCGTCTGACCGGCCAGCAGTATGATCAGTGGCAACGCCAGATCCGCAAGCTGCCAGAGCTTGAGAGTTATCATGGCGATTCCCAAAAACAGCGAGAGGCAGATACCGCCAAGGCTGTTGATCTCACCTATATGTATGGTCAGCTTGTTGGTATACTCTCCGATATTCCTCATGATAGCTGCCACAATCATAGCGCCTATGTAGACAGGAAATGTCATCTTGGTAAGTGACAAAAGCCATGATATAACAGTTCCTGCACCCATCGCAATTGCTATCTGGTATGCAGCTGATGCATAATTCGACGCCATGTGCTGATGCTTCCTCTCTTCTTCAAGAAGCGTAGTTGCATCGCTGTTTTCATCTTTTTCCAGCAGGTTGTACTTCTTTATAAGTCTCTGTCCGATCGGGCCACCCATCAGAGAGCCAGCCACAAGTCCATAGGTGGCTGCGGCTGTACAAAGCGTTGTTGCTCCCTTCAGTCCGAAGTCTTCAAGTATAGGACCGAAGGCACCTGCAGTACCGTGTCCACCGATCATCGGAATCGAGCCTGTGGAGAGTCCGACCTTCGGATCCACTCCGATTAGCTTCGCAATCAGTATTGACAGACCATTCTGTGAAAATACAAGCGAGATAACAAGTATGAGAAATATGATCATACTCGTTCCGCCCTTTTTGAGCACTCTTACATTTGCCTGAAATCCTACTGAGGTAAAGAATATGACCATGCATACATTTTTAAGTGTCTCATCATATTCAAATTCAAGTATGTTATTTTCGTATAGCGCATACATAAGTATGGCGTAAAACAGACCACCGGCGACCGGCGCGGGGATACAGAATTTTTCAAGAACTCTGATTTTTTTCTTCATCCATGCACCGATAAGCAGAACTACCGTTGCAAGTCCGAGGGTCTGATACATGTCTAGTTTTATAAGCATCCGGCTTCCCCCTAATCTGCCTTATCTTCATCTACCGACACGTTCAATTCGCGGTAATATCTGGCTGCACCCTTATGGAAAGGGATCACCATTCTGTCAGGCTGTTCGCTCGGCTTAAGCTCACCGGCGGTTCCAAGCGCCTGATTTATCTCATCTGATTTTTCATATATATCCTTTGTCAGCTCGTAAACAGTGTCTTCATCCAGATCATTCTGGGCAACAAGTACTGCATATATACCTACAGTTTTTACATCGCTGTCTTGTCCCTTATAGGTACCAGCGGGTATAGTTACATTTACATATGCCGGATTTATGGTTTTAAGCCTTTTTACATCTTCGTCTGAGATGGACAAAAATTCCACATCAGCTTTATTCGCAAGATCAGTAAGCACCTCCGCTGGGTTTCCGCAGTTACAGAAAAAAGCATCTATGTTTCCAGCCACCAATGCATCTGACGATTCCTCGTAGCTCAGATACTCAGGCTTGATGTCCTCCAAAGTCATACCGTAAACTGACAGAACCTCTTTCGCATTATGCTTGACTCCGGATTCCTCTTTTCCGACGGAAACAGTCTTGCCCTTCAGGTCGGATATGTTCCTTATTCCGGAATCCTTCCTGACAATTACATTTACAGACTCTGTATAAAGCGTACAAACCGCACTGAAGCTTCGCTCGTCGCCTAGACTGTTATCTATATACTCATCAAATCCATTGGCAGCATCATAAAGCGTATCATTCTGAACGATCGCCACATCCAGATATTTCTGGCGGATGAGCCTCAGATTCGCCTGCGAGCCCTCTGTCTCCTTAATCCTTATATTCAGATTACCCTTCTCGATATCCGCAAGCACCTGCGTGTACTTATAGTACATACCCTTCGTGCCGCCGGTTCCAATCGTAATGCTGTTCTTATCCTTTTTTCCAAGCAAAGCCATCGTCAGAACAACAGCCGCAATCAAAAGAAGGATACTAACAATTCTAATTACCCTAAATGAAGTATTTTTTCCCATTTACAATCTCCTGAAGAAAATGGTACACGGTACCTTTTGCCGTTTTGGTACACGGTACCTTTTGCCATTTTGGTACACGGTACCTTTTTGTGAAAAGGTGCCAGGTACCATCAGCTAAGTCGGTACTCAGTCGGAGTCACAAACTCGAGTTTTATGTGTCTTCCGATTTCTCTAAGTTCGTCTGAAATGAGCTTATTACGTTTCTTGGCTTCCTTAGAGAAGTCATAATTTAACTCGTTATCGTAGTAAACAACTGAAGCCTCGGAGTAACCGTCCATTCCGGCAATCTTCACTTCTTTTACGCCCACGTCGTTTAGGAGCTTGAGCAGCATAAGTGCGGAATTATCGATGATATCCGCATTCTTTGACGCATAGCTGGAGAAGTTCACAACGAAGTCGCGCTGGGTGGCTTCTTTCATGTTTGAGGTTATTATACATTTGGCTGAAGTCTTACCCTGTATCTTCACAAATCTACGCATATTGCTGCTGAAAATGTAATTCGGCTCGAACTCGGTTGCGAGGAAATTGGCGGCGATCACCACGCTGTCCTTGGTAACAGCTCTGACTGCTTCGCTGTGAGTGCTGAGGGTCTTGCCCGGTGCCAGAATCACAACCGGCTTATCCCCAATCTCATCTCTCAGCCTGTCTAACATTTCCTTATCATCTATGTAATTCTCCTGATATGAGCGGTAATACTGCTCCGCCTTGTCCTTGGAGAAGCTGACCTTGTCCTCAGGCGGAATGCTCTGAAGCAGTTCATTAAAGGACTTGACTGTAAGTGAATTTTTCTCTGCCAGATAGATGGCGTAGTTCGGGTGGCTGCCCGTGGTGGCCGACAGATAAAGCGGTACCGAATAGCCCCAGAACTTGGTTTTGTAGATATCATTCAGGTACTCGTCCATGATTTCAAGCATCGGTTCAATCTTGTAGTGAGTACCGAAGTTTTCATTCATATACTCGGCAAAAAGCTCAAGGTTCAGATTGCCCGCACCGCGGCCCATTCCGAAAACACAAGCATCGATCAGGATATCCCTGTTCAGATTCATCTCAACGAGCGCTTCCGCATTTCCATAAGCCTGCTGCAGATTGTTGTGCGCATGATATGCAAGCACGATACCCTCTGCCAGATTGTTGTCAGCCAGATATGCGAGTCTGAGGAACTGCTTCCTCTTGATAAGACCGAATGTATCCACAATCGACACTGCATATGGATGCAGCTGATTGAATTTATCGATAACCTCTATGAACTCAGCATCGGAGTAGAGATCCGTGCCGACTATATTTGCGGAAACAAAATAACCCAGCTCCTGAATTTTCTTGCAGTATTCATAAGCCTCATCGACCTTATTCTTCTTGAAAATCACGCGGATTCCGTCAATCGAAGTTCCATCACAGGGAACTATTCTGTCAAGCGGAATCGGAGCGCTCATATCGAGCATTCCAACGTACTTCATATTAGGCGATTTCGGACATATCATAGGACCGATAGACTGAATATCAGGGAATACAGACTTATTCGGATCATAAATATCACCTTTGATGAAACCAACCTCATAAAACTCAATACCGGTCAGTGCTATCTTCTTTCCGAAGCCCTTGATGGTCTCCTCACCAAAATTCCAGTCATTGATATATCCTCCGTCGCGGAGCGTACAATCCAGTAAATATACTTTTCCCATTTTTCGTCTCCTTTTTTTAGGTACACGGTACCTTTTGCCGTTTTGGTACACGGTACCTTTTTGCAAAAAGGTGCCAGGTACCTTCATAATAGTAAAATTATAATTATATTCATATGAAAAATCAAACAGAATCAAAAAACCGCCTCATCATCAGCAACGATGCAGGGCTATCTCCGAAGCTACTACAGGATTCACTCATGCTGATAAAGCAGAAAATGTATCTGAGAAAGCTGAAATGCAGAATGTACCCTTATAACAGAAGAAACCGGCGTCAGGATAATAAATCCGTGACACCGGTAATATAGACAATATAGTTGACAGTAATTCCGTGCTGTCCTCCTTCCGCCAGTACTACCTGACGAGGCTCGCTACATCGATAGAGGAAAGCTCATACCTGACAACCACGGGGTATAACAGAAACGAATACTTCGTTACTTAACCCAGGCTCCGTCCTCTCCTACCCAGCAGCCGTCAACAT
>AUXO014684045.1_pt1 | contig 10761 bp, 10 predicted proteins | sample 768731 | NCBI WGS metagenome assembly AUXO01 (sample SAMN02715735, study PRJNA202380) | gut metagenome | biome: sheep rumen | host: Ovis aries | place: New Zealand: Palmerston North
CATCCTTAGTGTTTTATATATATTAACTGTTATCAGCAAGTCATCAATTATCAATATCTTATCGTCTATCTTATTACTTTCAACATAGTACTGGGGTCTGACCCTTAATATGAATAATCCGGGGTGAAATACATCACTTGTCCGGCGCATGGAAATCGCAAATCCATTTTATTGGAAATCGTGTTTCCGCTAAAAAGGAAATCGCGTTATCTATAAAAATCTTATAATGATATCATACACCAGTCGGTGTAAAGTAAGCCCTCAATCATAATTACCTTACTATTCTATCACATCTTTTAGATAATTATCCTTAAATCTATTATTTTAAGGAGGATTTCTCATGTCATCTAAATCTTTTATTCATCAAGCCAGGTTACAAGAGTGGGCTAAGCATTGTTCTGATCAAAAATCAAGTGGCTTAACCGTAACCGAATGGTGTTATCAAAACCATCTTTCAAAGCACAAATTCTTTTACTGGAAACATCTGCCTTTTCTACAACCAATAGCGCAAGTTGTACAACTCGTGCAACTTGGAAGTTCAATCCATGCACAACAAAAGAGTGTCCAAGTGCTTACAAAAAATCTTAACTTTTCAATGTACAATATATAACTTTACAAACCCTGCAGAAATGTAGGGTTTAATTGTTTGTGATACTCATGATTGAGGGCTTACGTTATTGAAACAATAATTCTCTGCCTATAATAAAACAAAAAATCAAGATAACTCCTATTATAAATATAGCAATTATTGAAATATTAAATATAGCACGAGCCAAGTTTAAATATTGTGGTGCAAAATAATTAATAAGTGAAAGAATTCTTACAAGATGTGATATATAAATAATTTGAACTTTTAATTTAATTATTATCACCATGCATTTTTTTGACTAATCAACTGCTAAGATAACAATTATGCAAAAGACAAACAATACTATTCATATAAAATTGAAAGCAACTGAATCAATCCCTTCCGAATAAATCTCTTGTATATACTTTTTCTTTTACATCGTTCAACACTTCATCAAAACGATTTGCTACAATTACTCTAGATTGTTCTTTGAAAGAATTTAAATCATTTACAACCCGAGACCCAAAAAAAGTTGTTCCATCTGTAAGCATAGGTTCATATACTATAATTGTTGCTCCTTTTGCTTTTATTCTTTTCATTACTCCCTGAATTGATGACTGTCTAAAATTATCACTCGAGGATTTCATTGTCAAACGATAAATACCAATTACCATTTCTTTTTCTTTTTCAAAATCATATTCATTATTAGAATAACTGTAATAACCTGCTTTTTCTAATACTCTATCTGCAATATATTCTTTTCTCGTCCTATTACTCTCAACAATCGCGCCAATAAGTTTTTCGGGAACATCCTTATAATTGGCCAGCAACTGTTTAGTGTCCTTAGGAAGACAGTAACCCCCGTATCCAAAACTTGGATTATTATAAAAATCACCAATTCTCGGGTCAAGCGATACACCCTTTATGATATCAGCGGTTTTTAATCCTTTTGATTCCGCATAAGTATCCAATTCATTAAAAAACGAAACTCTTAATGCAAGATACGTATTAGAGAACAATTTTACTGCTTCTGCTTCGGTATGTCCCATATATATAATGTCAACATCCTTTTTCTCAGCACCCTCAACAAGGAGATTTGCGAACTTTTCAGACCTGATTTTAGCCTGTTCAGTATATGATACAATTATTCTTGACGGATATAAATTATCATATAACGCTCTTGATTCACGTAAAAATTCCGGGCTGAACAATAATCTGTCGGTATGATATTCTTCACACATTCTTTCCGTAAAACCCACAGGAACAGTAGATTTAATTACAACTGTACTTTCCTTCGAAATCGATAATACTTTTTCTATTGTCTCCTCAACAATTGAACAATCAAAACAATTACTCGAAGGATCATAATTCGTCGGCACAGCAATGATAATAAAATCCGATTCACTGCAGGCTGTTTTCAAATCACACGTTGCCTGAATATCTAAAAATCGTTCATTATTTTTTGCTTCTTGCAAGAAACACGAAATATATTCATCCTGAATCGGTGACTCAAAATCATTGATTTTATTAACCTTTTCCTCATCTATATCAACGGCAAATACATGATTGTTTTGAGCCAGCAAAACGGCCATTGACATTCCTACATATCCGGTTCCAATTATTGTTACATTCACTGTAAGTCATTCCCTCGCTTTTATAACTCAATTATTTGTTTGTAAAAATCTCTGTACCACTCTGCAAAATATCGCAATCCAACCGTAATATCAATTTTCGGAACAAAATTATAATCTTTCTCCAAATCCGAACAATCAGCATACGTAACAGGAACATCTCCCGGTTGCATTGGAACAAGTTCACTGTTTTCATCAAAATTAAAATCCTTGGATAATACTCCGGCGCGAATCAGTTCATCATTTAAAACCGAGCAAAAACGTAATAATTCCTCCGGTTGTCCGCCGCCAATATTGTAGATGGAATATGGTGGAATCGGAAGATGGTCTTCACCGTCTTTTTTTATCGGTGCTCCCTGAATTACTCTAAAAATACCTTCCACAATATCATCAATATAGGTAAAATCTCTCTTCATATTTCCGTAATTATATAATTTGATTTTTTCATTCGAAACCATTTTGTTCGTTGCACTGAAATAAAACATATCAGGACGTCCTGCCGGTCCGTATACGGTAAAAAACCTTAAACCTGTAGTCGGAATATTATATAACTTGGAATACGCGTGCGCCAGCAGTTCATTGCTCTTTTTGGTTGCTGCATACAAAGATACCGGGCTGTCAACATTATCCTTTGTACTAAAAGGAATCTTCTGATTACCACCATAAACCGATGAACTTGATGCATACACAAGATGCTTAACCGGATATTGTCTGCATGCTTCCAATATGTTGTAAAATCCGACAATATTCGACTCGATATAAACATCAGGATGTTCAATGGAATATCTGACACCGGCCTGTGCCGCTAGGTTAACTACAACATCAAATTTGTATTGTTCAAAAACCTGTTGAACCAATTCTTTATTACTAATATCTCCTTCTATAAAGATATGCTCAGCATCCGATTTTGACGCTTTTTCTTCAATCTGTTTCAAACGATATTTTTTTAAAGAAACATCATAATAATCATTCATATTATCAAATGAAACAATAACCCCGGAATTCATTTCTTTAAGCAAACGAATTACAAGATTTGCTCCGATAAAACCCGGACTTCCCGTGACCAGTATTGTTTTATTATTAAGTTCAATATGATTCTTCACCATAAAACCCTCTTTAAATCAAATACTTACCTAAAACGACTTTTTATTTTGTCTCTTACCAGAAATACAATTTCATTTTTTAATATAACACTGCATACAACATACGCCAGGAAACCGCAGATAATGCAAACAATCAATCTTACAACCAGATTATCAATAATGGTTTTCAACAATACAACACAGCCTAACATAATCAATCCGGCACATAAACTCTTCCCTATGTTTTTGACATCAAATTTGAATTTGACATATTTATATTCATATACGATAAGACTGACATTTAATGCCACTTCGGTAAAAACAGAAGCAATTGCTGCACCAAATGCACCACAAAAAGGAATAAAAACAACATCAAGTATGATATTCATGACAGCTGCCACACAATAAATCGGAATTCTTTGCTTTTCTCCCCCTGTACAAAAAATAACCTGATATGCAAGCAGATTTCCAAGGCATTTAACAATAATCATCAATGAAAGCAAACAGCTTATCGGAACAGCAGTTTTAAATTCTTCCCCATAAAGCAATAAAAATATTTCATTAGAAATCGCAGCATAACCCAGCGTTGCTGGAATGGTAATAAAGAAAATAATAGAAATACCATTATTTATCAGATCTAAAAACATGCTTCTGTTTTCTTTGTAGTATTCAACCAATCTCGGGAAAAAAACAGCCGTAACGGAAACGCATGTTGTCATAACAATATCTGGAAGTTTATATGCATATGTATAAATTCCAACATCTGCATTACCCTTTATAATTCCAAGCAATGTTATATCCGACTTGGAATATAAACTGTCTAAAAAAACATTAAGCGCCAAAATACCGATTATCGGAAGATGCTGTATCAAATTCAGATTCTTAAATATAAGTCTTACAAATTTTCTTATATAAATTATATTAAAAACCGAATTCAAACCGGTTCCCAGACAAAGAATAATTGCATAATTATATACATCATTCCTGTTTCGAACAAATATCAACAAACAGATGAAAAGAATTATTTTTACAATCAGACTTCTTATGGATATAAACTTGAATTCTTCAATCCCCGTATAAAACCAGTCGACATTGATATAATTCAATATAATCAACAATGCGAAAAGATAAGCCAGTTTAATATCCGAATAAAGGCCGCTTCCAACATTTATAAAAATAAAATAAGCAATTATTGCGATTGATGTAAAAACAGCATTCAAAAGAAATAACTCTGAAAACAGTTTGTTGCTGTCTTCTCTGTTGTTCTTTATTTTTGCTATTTCCCTTATGCCATATGTCGGCAGTCCTGATGAAACAAATGCAACAAAATAAACGACATAATTCTGGGTATATGATATATCGCCTATGATTTCTTTCCCAAGTATTCTTGCCACATACACTGATGTTATAAAAGGAAAAATTAAATTCAAAAATTGATATAAAACATTGTAAAAACTGTTTTTAATAATAGAATTACGCATATATGTGAAAACCCAATCACTTTAACAATAATGAATAAATTCCATCAACATACCAACCTCTTGTTTTAAGAATTTCACCTGCATCATTATGATTCAGCATGTATTTCCAAATTTCCAAATGTTTTTTAGTATAATTTGCCCACGTACTCTTTTGCGCGAATTCAATGGCTTTATACTTTTTCTTCTGTATTTCAAGTAAAACATTTGTAATATCATCTATTGTTCTAACAGGATATGTAATATCGATTCCTTCATCCAAATGATATCCTTGCGGAGTAACAATGGTATCAATTCCGGCTGCCAATGCATCAAGAAATCCCATAGAGCCCTCATCAAAACCGAAATAACAATAATAATCCAGGTTCTTTATTAATTCATTGTATTTAGCTTTATCGAATTCCGGGAAATAATTAATATCAAACCCCATAGTTTTAAGTTCACTTACAATTGATTCCCAGCCAGTTCCCATAATATCAAACTCAAATATATCGGAATCAATTTTTTTGCAAACATCCAGAATCATCTCTTCCCTTTTTCTAGAATCATTGTAAACACGATTTGTAAAGCCGAGTTTTACCTTCCTCGGTTTCAACATTCCGTCCTGTGCAGGATTAATATAACAAAGCCTATCCGGTCTTACACCTGAAGATATCAGTCTGTCACGGGTTTCTCTTGACATACAAACACCTATTGCGCCTTTATCCGTTTGATTCTGAATCAAACTTAGTTTTTCTGCAGAATCAACATGAGTAACCATGAAAGTCACCTGTGGATTGGCTACAGGAGCATGATTTGGAAAAAAATAATGATTTATATCCGCACTTGCATCATATTTCTCGCTGACAGTCGCTTCTATCCCCATTTTTGTCAACTCATCACATACGGAGAGAGCAAATTTATGAATAATCCAGCCTGCTTCATTATATATAATATTAACTTTCATCCCTTTGTTTTTACTCCTTTTTTTCAGATACTTATATCTTCCAAATTCATATCTTATTCGAAACCCTATGTCAGTCATGTCTTACTTACCTCTAAAAACAGATTTTTTAATACTATTTTTTGCATTCTTTATTATAAATATCGTTATACATACGTAATAATTCTTTTTTTAAACTGCCAACGTCATGTCTTTCATACGCAACTTTTTTGGCCATTTTTGCTTTATCTGTTACTTCCTCCTGATTCTCAAACATGTATTGAATCCTGTCTGCAAGCAATTCCGGCTCATTATATGGATACAGATATCCCAATTCACCATAATTAAGCATACTTGGCGAACCTCCAACATAACTGGAAATCACAGGCGTTCCCACAATCATCGCTTCGGCAATCGCATTAGCAGCATTATCAATCGATGAAGATACAACACATATACTGCTTTCGGATAACCTTTCCGCCACTTCAAAGTCTTTCAGTTTACCAAGAAAACTTACATTATCCGATAATTCATATTTGTCAATCATACCTAAGATGTATTTTTCGTAACCCTTTATCCATTTTTGATCCAGTGGTGAATTACCCAAAATATATAACATAATGTCAGGATACTTTTTTTTCAATAGTACCAGAGAACGAAGGACAAAATGAACGCCTTTTCTCGGCTCATTTCCCTGCTGCATAATCACCAAAGAATGGTTGTTAATCTTCTCCGAATTCCAGTTATAATTGTAAAAACCGCTACGAATTGCTCTGGGCAGAAAATAATACTCTGCATCCGGATTAATCGCAAGTGAAACTGCTCTGTCCCAATCACTTCTTCCTTCAAAATACCTTGTTTTCAGCAGCATCTTTTTTTCATATGGAATATGTCTTTTCCATCTTTCATATTCAACAAAAATTCCTCTTTTGAATATCACTCCCAAAGGACCGAAAGTAGTCGCTTTTATTATTTCACGATTATTAAGTCCACCAAAATAATCCGCAATATAAAAAGATATAATACCTTGAAGAGAAATAACTATAGGTATATCTTTATACTTATCAATAATATAATAATTATGTTTTTGCTCTGTTCCATATGCGTGAATAATATCCGGTCTAAAATCCTCAACAACCTTATCAATATCATCCTTCATGCTTTTTTCACTCGAAGTTGTATAAAAAACTATGTTATCGAGATTATATTTATTAAAACCAGAATTATTATACGACGGGAAAAATAAAGCTAATTTAATATCTTTCTCTCCAGAAATTGCATTTGCCATTGCATCAATCCATGACACCGGATGCGTAGACTTACACTTTATCACATTTGCAACCGAAGGATATATTGTATTTGTTATCCACAATACATTCATCAAAAAACCTTTCACATGTTTATTCAGTAACAACACAAGTCATACCAAAATAACATCTCGCAATTATCGCTCTGCATAATCAGAAATAACTTCACATATCATCTTTATCTGCTTCTCACTTAATGATGAAGCACTAGGCAGATAAAAACCGTTTTTACTTAACCATTCCGTTATCGGATAACTGTCGCTACAATCACATCCGTATTTTTTCAACGAAGGCTGTTTATGCATTCCCTTGAACAATAATCGAGTATCAATGCCTTTTTCCTTCAAATGAATCATTAATTCATCTCTCGAATGACCATATTGCTCTTCATCAATAACAACAGCATTCATCCAATGAACATTTACTGTATTTTTCTGTTCGGATTGAAATGTAATTCCAGAACAGTCGCTTAAGTAATTTTTATAATACTCTGCATTTCGTATTCTCAATTCTTTATACTCATCCGCTTTTTCCGTCTGAGCTAGTCCGATTGCTGCATGCAAGTTACTCATACGGTAATTAAACCCTATATCGTCATGAATATAGTTTCTTGGTGCATCAAACGGAAAACAAACATTCTTAAAATATTTACACTTTTTGTATAAACCTTCATCGTTTGTAACTACCATTCCGCCTTCACCGGTAGTCAGATTTTTATTTGCAAAAAAGCTAAAACATCCGATATCCGACAATGAGCCAGTTTTCTTGCCTTCATATTCTGCACCGTGAGCTTCGGCTGCATCTTCAATAACATACAAATTATGTTTATCAGCTATTTGTTGTATCATGTCCATATTACACGGATTGCCAAACAAATGTACAGCAATAATAGCTTTTGTACGATTTGTTATTTTTTCTTCAATTTTTTCTACATCAATATTCCATGTGTATTTATCAGCATCAACAAAAACAGGAACAGCCCCCGTATAACAAACTGCAAATGCAGTGGCAATCATAGTAAAAGATGGAATGATTACCTCATCGCCTTTCCCAATTCCAAGCGCAGCCAACGCTAGGTGTATGGCCACAGTACCATTACATACAGCAACACCATATTTACAATCACAGTATTCTGCAAATTTATTTTCAAATTCCTGTACATATTTTCCACTTGAAGATATCCATCCGGTTTTAACCGCTTCGGTTATGTATTCCAGTTCATTTCCGGCCAGCATTGGTTCACAAACAGGTATAAAATCACTCATTATCGTCCTCCATAATTATTGTTTCAATATTGCTTTCAAATCGGGTTTTATCACCTTCTCCAGCATATGGCCCTTGCTTTATCTCAACCATAATTGTTTCTTCTAGACACTCAAAACCATGACCTCCGGAAACAAGCAATATTATATCTCCATCATTCAGTATAATCGATTTAAGATACTCTCTATTATCAGAATAAAAATCACATCTAAGTTTGCCTTTTTTTATAACTAAAACTTCTTTTGTATAGTATATTTCTCTCTTTACTTCATTATGGACATGAGGCAAAATAATATGGCCTTTTTTATGATGCATATAAGCTAACTGTTGTGAATAATCACTAGGTGTTATAAACTCAATACCCTCACAATAAAAATCATCTTTTAATACCATTGCTAAAACATCCCCATCTTCTGTTTTTATTGTTAAATAGTTTTTACTCATACTGTAATCCTCTCACTATATACTGTTTTTCCATCCTCTTTTTGGTGAATAAAATTTACTTCCTAATACTTCTATAGCTAACATCCTTGCTAGACTTAAAATTTCAGACTCTATGACCATCACTAAAGGAACATATTTACTTTTATAATTATGTTCACTTCGGGAATTATTCATTTCAACACAACATTTTCTTAAATTACTTGAACTAACTCCACCCATATCAAAAATTGAAATCACTTCATCGACTTTAAGAAAAACTTTTCCATCAATATGCATTCTTAAGAATAAATCATAATCAGCCACTAGTTTATATTTAAGATCAAACAAATATGTTTTTAATTCTTTTGTTTTTGTAAACGAGCCTTGATGATATATAGGATTTTGATAGTCAAAAGTCAACAAATCTCGTGCTTTCATATGTTTATAATGATTTTTGTCTTTAAAAACAACATCTCCATATATCACAGACTGTTTATTAGTTAAAGCGTATTTTGAAATACTTTTCAAAACACTTTTATCATATAATTCATCTCCCGCATTTATAAAGATAGTCCAAGTTCCATTAGCTATTTTTATTGCTTTATTCATAGCATCATATATTCCATTATCACGTTCTGAAATAAAAACAAATGGGATATTCTTTTCTTTTATTGGTTTTCTATAACTATCAATTACTTCAACAGTTTTATCTGTTGATGCACCATCAATTATAATATATTCAAAGTTTGAATACTCTTGATTTATTATCGATACTATTGTATCTTCAATTGTGTTTTCTTCGTTTCTACAAACAGTGACTACTGTAAATAAAGGATTAATATTATTCATTATTTTCACTTACTTTATAATAATTCTTTGCACTTATACCATATGTATAATTAACAGCGCAAGCATACAAGAATCTAGATAACTTTGGAGGAAGTATTCTCCTCAAAAGCATTTCCACACTTTGTTTTAAACTCATCTTCCTTGTTTGCTTTTTATAATCCTTCCATGGAGTATGCGCTAGATACTTATCAAACATCTTGCTGTAAGGATGTATATTATTCTTTTGCCATGGACGGTTTGTAAAAGTATCTATGCAATGATAAATAATCGCATTATCTCTCGCCTTCTGCAATTCATCCAACGAATAGAATACTCCATTATCATTTAATCTATCCCAGCCAAAAAGCTTATAATAAAAGTCATTTGAGTATAAATAATATTGTACTAAATAATTAAACCTTGGTGGTATGGTTGTGATTTTATCCTTAAATACTGCTGATAATACATCTTCGTCAGTCAACATATTTTTTTTACGCACGTGACTTAAAAAATGTAATATCTTATTCTCAGCTTCCTCTTCTTTCCATTTTTGTAAATCGATAACCAATAATCCACCATTAATCAATTTATTCATTCCCAAATCTGAATGAATATGGTATTTGTATGGCATTGCTTCTAATGCCATAGCACATAGATTGCCCTGTAAATCAATATTAATTAATTCATCAACTTTTCCATTAACGATTGTATCGCCATCAATCATTATTATTATATCTTCACAACCTGGTAATAGTGAATTCAACATTAATCTTATATATGTGGAGTAACTGCCATTCCAATTATACTTGGTTGTTTTTGAAAGAGTTTTTTTTACATTATCAACATCAACAAATGACATTTTTCGATTGAACTTATTTGCAATCTGTTTTAATTTATTTTTGCTTTCCTGCAAAATGCCATCATCTAGAATTACAATTTCTATATCATTTATATGTTTGTTGTTGTAAAGTAATGAATAAATGGATACTGCAGCTGGTACAGTAAAACCCTCATCAAATACATATCCAAAAATCATTAAAACACCCTCTCATAATATAATATTTGACAATCTTTAATCATTTACATCAATTATATCTCTCACCACACTAATTACATCAATCAGCATTTTCTTTTCCTTATCATTTAAATAACTTGGATTAAGTCTACTCTTTGAATATTGAAGATACGTACCCTCAGTCTCTTTCACTAGCAATTTATTAAAATACACTTCCCAGTTAAAATACTCACTGCTTTCAATA
>AUXO015005313.1_pt1 | contig 10761 bp, 9 predicted proteins | sample 768731 | NCBI WGS metagenome assembly AUXO01 (sample SAMN02715735, study PRJNA202380) | gut metagenome | biome: sheep rumen | host: Ovis aries | place: New Zealand: Palmerston North
GGCGATTCTCGGAAAAGAAGACATTTCTCCCGACAGAATTTCTGATATTGACTTCAACGGCAACAATAAACCAGATGCGGAAGATGCACTTATCATGATGAAAAAAATTGTCGGTTTGTTATAAAGCAAAAAGCCCTGATTTCAGGGCTTTTTCTTATATGACAAATCCGCCGCTGACTCCCAGAATCTGTCCGGTGATGAAAGATGCCTTTTCACTGCAAAGAAAAGCAGCAGCCTCAGCAATATCTTCTGGTGTTCCAAGCCTGCCGAGTGGGGTTTCTTCTGCAAGGCTTTGCAGTGTTCCGGAATCATAACAGTCAAGCATTTTTGTTTTTATCACACCCGGAGCAATACAGTTTACACGGATATGACTATAGCCCACTTCCTGTGCAAGTGCTTTTGTAAAGCCAATCAGGGCGGCTTTTGTGGCGGAATAATCGACTTCACAGGATGCGCCAACCTGTCCCCACATGGAGCTGATATTCAGAATACAGCCGGATTTCCGGTGAATCATATCCGGCAGCAGCAGCCGGGTGCATTCAATCGCCCCCAGTACATTGACGGAAAATAATTTCCGCCTTGTTTCCGGAGTAATATCCGTCAGCAGTCCGGATACACTGATTCCGGCATTGTTGACAAGTACATCAATATGTCCGGCATATTGCAGAGCCTGCTGTATCATAGCTTCTGTTTCAGAAACTTCTGCTAAATCTGCCTGCACAGCAATTCCGTGAAGCATTTCGGCAAGCTGCCGTGTTTCTTCGCTGTGATGATAATGCAAAACAGGAAAATAGCCCTGTTCTGCAAATTTTTTCGCAATGGCAGAGCCGATGCCGCCGCCTGCGCCTGTAATCAGTACAGTTTTCATGCTTCCTGCTCGCCTCCGGAACGCTTATCCAGAAACGGCAGCGGAACAAATAATAAAATACAGATACCTGCTGTCATAACGATAGTTGTCGGCAGTCCGGCTTCGAGTCCGAAATCGCCGCCGTTAATCCAGTCTGCACCTGTCAGCGACATCCGGAATACACTTTCACCGGAATCAATGCCGCTGACCGGAAGTCCGTAAAAGTTACCCTGTGCAAAATTCCAGATACTGTGAATTGCACACGCCCCCCACAGCGAATTTGTCCGGAGTGTATATAGTGAAATCATCACTGCATACAGAATCAGATTCACCAGTGCAAACAGCGAAAACCCAGCGTTTGCACCATGCATGATTCCGAAACACAACGCATTTATGCCAACAGCAAGCCAGACAGGATGATGTCGCATAATCGCTGTCATCATATAGCCACGGCACATCACTTCTTCGCTCATTCCCTGAATGCCGTACCCCAGAAGCACTACTAACAATATGGGGGTGACTTTCTGCGAGTTACTTTCAAATTGCAGACCACCGAATACATAGGCAAGCCCGACCACACAGGAAAACATTGCAAAGCCGATACCCAGTCCGGCAAGATACTGTAACCCTGCTTTTTCTTTGAAAAATCCCATTGTCCGGAATTTCCTGCCTTCAATCACACGGCAGAAAAACAAAACAACGATTGTTCCCAGTCCTGTTGAAAGCAGCATAATATAAGTCAGTTCCGGGTCTAGCAGTAAAGAATTTAATTTTTCAGTCATTACCTCACTGTCAAGCGCACCGCTGGAAGCCTGTTCTCTTGCCCATGCCATCAGCCGGGGCAGAACACCGATTATCATGCCGATACTTTCGGCAATTTCCAGAATAAAGAACACGCCAATAAATATCAGAATCTGTAAAAATATATTTTTAGGTGTCCGGAAAGTTTCTGCCTCCCTGACAGTTTGTATTAGCGGATAGTCCTGATAAAGTTTCATCATTTTTCCTCCGGATTTATATAAATACAATTTTCACTACCAGAAAAACAAGCAGCATCAAACCACAATACAGTCCAAAACAGCCGAGTACATTCCAGAAGCTTGTACCGCCTTCAGCAGAAAGCAATGCTTTCTTCAAATTTGGATTTGGTGCAATCTGTCTGATTTTTCTGACAGACTTCAGAACAAACCGGAAATATAAGTAATTTCCAAACAGACAAAGCCCTATCCGGAACGTCATTCCTGCAAAAAACAAAGGTGTCTGTAAATCTTCCATTAATTGCTGATGTGCCATAAGAAATTCTGTAATATTTTCTATCACCTGCATGTCTTCGCCAGCTGTACGAAGCATTTCCAGATAGCTTGCATCTTTTAAAAGCATCAGTACATTCAGAAATTCATTTGGCAGAGAACAAATCATCCAGATAATGCCGCTGAGAATTGCCATTGCCCACATTTTCCGGTTAGCAAAATAGAAATAAGGAAACAGAATACACGGCAGATTAAACGACAATTTCCGGTCAGTTTCTTTAAAACGGCGGAACAGCGGAATATAGTACAGTGTATTTTTCTGCACAAATCTTGCAACATCGCCTAAGCGTTCCCCTTCCATATCATAATCCGGTGACATGCCGCAGCAGGGGTCAGAAGCCTGAAAATAATGCTGTTCGCCGTCAGGAGTTGTAATGGTAAAGTCTTCAGCGTCATTTGGAAATTTTGTATCTTCCGGAATTTCCAGCGGCAGATTACAGGAGATACAGGTTCTGGCATCCGGCAGATTAACATAACCGCAATGTGTGCATTCAATGCCGCCAAGCTTGCGGCGGTGTTCGTTCTGAACAGACTGCCAGCTTCCGCCGACAGCATGAAGCGGCTGATTGATACATTTTCCGGCAGACTGATAGCAGCTGCTGTGATATGGTGTGCCACATTCCGGGCAGACGACAATTTCATCTGTATCTTCAAACAGTTTCTGGCAGATAATACACTGACAGCCGGTATATTTTCCCATAAATCATCTTCCTTTCTTATTTTTATTTTAGCATAACTCTGTAAGAATAGCAAGCATTTTCACAGAATTTTCAGGATAATACCAAATCAATATGCCCAGAGCTGACATCTGCTCTGGTGCAGACAACTTCAATTTCGTCACCGAGTTTATATTCTGTACCAGAGAGAATATTTCTGATATACCAGCCTTCTTCTGTTTCATATTCACCGTTGGGCATGTCGTGAATATGCAGAAGTCCTTCTGCCATATTATCAAGTGTGACATACATACCAAACTCGACAATGCTGGTAATGACACCATGAAAGATTTCACCGATATGAGACTGCATATATTCGGCAGCATAGCAGGCATCTGCTTCACGTTCAAGCTGAACGGCACGGACTTCGGTATCAGAAGAATGCTGTGCTGCATTTTCTGTAAATTTCTGATATCGTTTGCAAAGCCAGTCTTTATCCGCACCATCCAGAAAATCACTAAGAATTCTGTGAACCGTCAAATCCGGATACCGTCTGATAGGAGAAGTAAAATGTGCATAGTCAGAAAGTGCAAGTCCGAAATGTCCAAGTGGTTTTTCACTATATCTTGCTTTTGCCATTGCCCGGAGAGTCAGGACATTCACAACGGGAAAATAAGTTTCTTCTCTGACATCATCCAGAATTTTCTGCATATCTGCGGGGCTGACTTCTTCGGGGTTGATTTTCAGCTCCTGCTGTTTGAGTTTCAGCAGGAGTTCTTTTAATGCAGCAATCCGTTCAGGAGCTGGATTTTCATGCACTCTGTAGACAAGCGGAAACTGTTTTTCTCTGGCAATTCTGGCAGCGGCTTCATTAGCACAGAGCATACAAGCTTCAATGATACGTTCACTTCTGCCACGGCTGACCGGGGCAAGTCCGACACATTGTCCCTGTTCGTCCAGAAGCAATACCGATTCTGTGCTTTCGAGTTCGGGTGCGCCTCTTAATTTTCTGACATGTTCCAGTTTCTCGGTCAGTTCATCAAGCAGAAACAGCGTTTCTGTCACATCTGCATATTTCTCCTGAATTTCGGGGCTTGCAGTATGATTCAGAATCTGGTTGCATTCATCATAAACACCTTTGACACGGGAACAGATGACAGAATGATAAAAATCATATTTCAGTAAATCACCCTGCGGAGAAATTTCCATCACTGCCGATAATGTCAGCCGGTTTTCACCGGGATTCAGGGAACAGATGCCGTTTGAAAGCTGTTTCGGCAGCATGGGAATGACCTGGTCAGCATAATAGATACTAGTACCCCGCCGGAAGGCTTCACTGTCAAGCGGACTGTTTGGTCTGACATAATGGGAAACATCTGCAATATGCACACCAAGGAGATAATTTCCGGAGTCCGGCAGTTTCCGGACAGAAACGGCATCGTCCATATCTTTGGTTTTTGCGCCGTCAATGGTAAAAATAATATCATCCCGGAAATCTTTTCTGTCCTGCATATCAAATTCTGTCACCCCTACAGCCGAAACTTTAAAAGCTTCTTTCTGTACAGATTCAGTAAATTCTGTCGGAATCTCCAGTTCAGCAATACGGGCTTTCATACAGTTTTCTGCACTGTCCGCACTGCCGAAATTCAGGATAATTCTGACAATATGCTCCATATGCCGTGTACCTCTGTGAATAATTTCAGCAATGACTTTATCTCCGATTTTATAAGGACAGCTTTCATGATAATCAATATGCAGCGGTGTTCCGGCGAGACTGCAAAGGAAACATAATCCGTATTCTGTTGCAACAATTACACCGGAAAGCCTTGCCTGTGGTGTTTCTTCCAGAACAGAGATAATTTCGGCTTCGGGAGAGCCTGTCCGGGAAGGAATACTTCTTGCAAGCACTTTATCCCCTGTCATACTGCCAAGCAAAAATTTTCCGGGTACAAAATATTCTGTTCCTGCTTCGTCACGGATAAAGCCGAAATTTCCGGAAAGGCGGACTGTCTCTGCATGAAAGGTTTTTTCCTGACTGCAAAGTTTGTAATTCTGCCGTGATTCGAGCATGAATCCTTCTTTCAGAAGCTGACTGACAGCCGCCTGAAATGCCGCCGGATTTCGTTTGCTGTGACATTTCTGAGCCAATTCTTTCTGGTTCATCTGTTTCCGGGCGGTCATTTGCAGAAATGTTTTTATTTTCCGGCAGTATTGTGCCTGTTCTTCAGGCTTGACAGGTTTCCTTGCTTTTGCCGGAGTACGGATTTCGGAATTTTTTTTTCTTTTCTCATGTTTTGCGTTATGTCTTGCCATAGATACACTGCCTTTCTTATAAGATGATTGAAAAAACAGCCTCAGGCACTTGCTGACCTGAGGACTGCCGGAAACATCAGTTTATCAAATTCTGGATTATTCGCCGCTGGCGGTAAGAGTCATAATCAGCGGAACAACGATATTCATCACAATCAGAATAATAAATGTAAGAATACCAAGAATTTTTGTCAGCTTTTGTAAAGCAGCATCTCTGGTATTGCCTTCATTCTGTGCATAGAAAGAATCATTTGCACCGCCGCCAAGTGCGGAAGTCATATTCTGGTCAGTTTTTTCGTCCTGCATCAGACACAGAACAACAATCAGAAGGCACAGCAGCAAAACCACTGCACCACAAATAATTTCATAAATAGCCATTTCTCTTACTCCTTTTTGATTTTGCTGTTATCAGAAAATAATATACATAATTATATTATAGCATGATTCCAAGAACATGTCAAGTATTTTTTTTCTGTTCTTCAGAATTCTGCCCCGGCTTTTCGATTTCATCAAGAATGTTGACATACTGGGCATCTTCGGCTTTTATATCCGCCTGTACAATTGCTTCATGTTCTTCGGAAGTCATCTGATTTTTACGGATGATTTTTATCAGGAAGAAGATAATCACAGCAGATACAAGCACACCCAGCGAAATAAATAAAATTCTGCTGATATCTACTGTCCCGTGCTGCTGAAAGCCTTCTATTTTTTTAGAAACAGGATTTCCATTGTCATCCTTTTCGCCGCTGTCGATATAGCCAAACGCATAATCTCCGATAGATTTACAGTTTTTCGGAATGGTAATTTCTTTCAGGGCAGGACAGGTATAAAATGCATAATTTCCGACTCCTTTGAGTGTTTCCGGGAGATGTACATCCATCAGATTGGTACAGTCCGCAAACGCATTTTCATAAATAATTTCCACACCTTCTGGCAGATAGACCTGTTTCAGGGCAGAACAGTATTCAAATGCACCTGCACCGATATACTGCAATGTAGAGGGGAATAACACTTCCTCCAGATGCAGGGCAGAGAAAAAGGCAGCATCATAAATCACAGTCACACCCTCCGGAACGGTAAAATTCACATCTGTCTTCCCGGCAGGATAGGCATAAAGCGTTTTCATATCATCTTTATAAAGTACACCGTCTTTTTCTGTATAAGTCGGATTGCCGTCTTCGACTTTATATTCTGCCAGATTGGAACAGCCCATAAACATGAGTGTTCCCATTTTCTCAAGCTGTTTTGGCACAGTGAATTCTGTAATATTAATACAGCCATAATAAACCGCCGAGCCGACTTCTGTCACTGTTTCTGGCAATTCCGCCTTCATGACTGCATAGCAGAACGCAAAGGCATAATCACCGATTTTCTGCAAGCCTTCCGGAAATGACGGAGGATTCAGCAGGTTACAGTTATAGAATGCCGAAAGTCCGATACTTTCCAGAGTTTCCGGAAAATTCAGATTTTCGAGCATAATGCATTCAAAGCACATGCCCTCCGGAATGGTTTTCAATTTTTTCGGAAGTGTGAGGTCTTTTAACTGTGTACAGCTTCCGAAAGCATATTCGCCGATTTCTTCTACTGTATCCGGAATGACAAGTGTTTTCAGGGAACTGCATCCCTGAAAAGCATAACTTCCGATTTTTTTAATATATCTGCCAAACTTGACATATTCCAGTTTGGAACACTGATAGAATGCAGCATCTGAAATTTCAACGACTTTTCTGCCATTGGACTCGTCCGGCAGATTGACTGCGAGCATACTGGTATCACAGGAATACAGTGCCACGCCGCCGTCTACATAAGCATAGGTGAATGAACCGTCACTATAAGTTTTCACTTCTGCTTCTGTGGTCTGCTGTACAGCATCATCAGCAAATACTGTCACGGGAATGCAAAACAGCATCATCAGGAAAGCCACAAGCAAAACTGCTGTTTTTCTTAATTTCATGCTTCTGTCCTCCTCTGTTTCAGAACTTTAATAATTGCAATGATAAGTATCACGATAATCACTAAAATCACAGCAATCAGAATATAATAAACTGTTCCGGTCTGAATCAGTTCGTAATGAATATGATTGCTTGCTGCATAACGGAATGCCATAGAATTCCGATAAACATACATTGTAAAATTATCCTGAATATAATACTCATCTTTGTCTTCATCATAAGCATAGCCCATGCAGTCAATGTTCATATTTGTCAGACTTTTCGGAACGATAAGAGAATGCAGGGATGTACAATGACAGAATGCATAAGCCTCCATCTGCTTCAGCCCATCCGGCAGATTCACAGATTTCAAAGCTGTACTGGAATAAAAGCACCGTTCTCCGATGCTTTTCAGCGTGGAAGGCAGTGTTGCCTGTTCCAGTTTTTCACAATAACTGAATACCGCTCCGGGCAGTTCCGTCACACCTTCCGGAACAGTTATATTTTTCAGAGAAACGCACCAGCAGAAAGCATCTTCACCGATACTCTGCACTTGTTTAAGGTCAGCATATTCGAGATACTGTGCGCCGATAAATGCCCAGTCTTCAATTTTCTGACAATTATCCAGCACTGCATAACTGGCATCTGCTTTTGACTCCGGATATTTAATCAGCGTATCACCGGATTTGGTATATAAAACACCGTCCGGAGAACTGTATGCCGGATTATTTTCATCCACGGAAAAAGCTGTCATATCGGGGGTAGCTTCAAATGCATATGCCCCGATTTCCGTTACTGTTGCGGGAATTGTCAGGTTCTCCAGAGAAGAACAATGATAAAAAGCATAACTGCCGAATTTTGTCACACTGTCCGGAAGGATAACTTCTTTCAGTTTTTCGCATTCTGCAAAGCAGTTATCTGCAAGGGAAGTAATTTTATGACCGCCGATTTCAGACGGAATTTCAGCAGTTTCAATTGATTTGTTCAGGCAGGAGATTTCTGCTGTATTATCCGCTTTCAGAGTATAGCTGAAATCGTTCTCTGCTGCGGAAGCAGAAACCGGAACACTTTGCATTAACAGCAGAGTGGAAGCCATACATGAAATTAATTTTTGTAATAGTTTCATAAAAAGTTCTCCTGTCAGGAAAGTTCATGCTGTTTCTGATAACGTTTCTGTGTGATAATCAGCACAATGACAGCAATCATCACAAATACAACAATGCCAATCATAAGATAAACAAAGACGATTCCCTGTGTGACACCGCCGGTACATTTGACATTATATTTCACAGCGTATGCAAATGCAGCTGTGCCGTTATCCGCTTCTATCTCAAAATCCGGCAGATGCTGCGGCATTTCGTCATCACTGGAATAAAAACCTAATGCATATTCACCAATTTGTGTGACTGTTTCCGGAACAGTAATTCTTGTCAGTGACGGACAGTTGAAAAATGCATTGCTGTTGATATTTTCCACTGCTGCCGGAATGGTAATCTCTTTCAGTTGCAGACAGTTATAGAAACAGCCTGAACCAATTGTTTGCAGACTTTCCGGAAGTACGACAGATTCCAGAGCAGTACAGTTTCCGAATGCTGCACCCGTCAGCATGGTAATCCCTTCCGGAATTGTGATAGATTTCAGAGCCGTGCAGTAATAGAAAACATCCTCTCCCATTTCTGTGACAGAATCTATTTTGATTTCTTCCAGATAAGAATTTGCCATAAATGCATAGCCTTCCAGTCTGGTGCAGGAATCTGGTACACGATAGCTTGTCCCCTGTTTTGCCGCTGGATAGACAATTAAATCTGTACCATCTTTTGTGAATAATACACCGTCTTCGTCTTTATAGTTCTGATTTTTCACATTTACATGAACAGCTTCCAGAGAAGTACAGCCATCAAACGTATAACCTTCAATTTCAGTCAGTCCGGCAGGGACAGAAATTTCTTTCAGGCTGGAACAGCCGTAAAACGTCTGAAAGCCAAACTTTTCGACACTGTCCGGAATATTGATTTCTTCCAGACCAGAACAAAGATAAAAAGCATAGTCTTCCAGTACTGTAATAGTATCCGGCAGAGTGACTTTTTTCAGACTGGAATTATCTTTAAAACAGTCAAGCTCTACCATTGTAATTTTATGTCCGTCAATTTCGGACGGCACAACGGCTTCTGTAATAGAGCTGTCCTGACAAACGACAGAAACAGTTCCGTCACCATAATCGTTATAATACCAGAGTCCGTCTTCCGAATAGCCGCCGGAAGTCTGCACAACTTCTTCAGCACTTGCTGTCAGTGGCAAAAAGCAAAAAGCTGTCATCACCAGTCCGGAAATGATTCTGCTTAACTGTATCATGATTCATCATCATCCTGTTGCGTTGATTTTTTCGGTTTTCTGAGAACCAGAACAATCAGTGTCAGTGCGAGAACTACTGCAATTCCGCCGACAGTAGCAAGCAGAATCTGTAGAAATTTGTTATCTTTGAGTTCTGCGCCGATTTTTCCGGTCATACCTGCCTCTGTAGTATCCTGTGCCTGAGGAATCGTCATCATTTCAGTAACAATTTCGCCGGCTTCGTTAGTTTCTGTCACAATCATTGTTTCCGGTTCGCCGGAAGAATTTCCAGCTTCAGACTGCGGTTCTGTTTCGGGAGCTTCGGTAGTATCTGTTGCAATGAAAGTAAAATGATTTTCATAATCATTATCAAGGTCAACAGCCGTTGCATAATATTCAGCTTCTGAGCCGGATTCTCCGTAAATGACAAAACCGCCGACAGCTTTCAGGTCTCTGTCATAACCAAATGCACAGTAGTCAATTTCGTTCACACTTGCCGGAACAGTAATACTTGTCAGTCCTGCACCGCTGAATGCCGACTGTCCGACATAAGTCAGTGTATCCGGAAGATGAATTTCCGTCAGAGCCGGACACACACTGAAAGCAGCATCATAAATGCTTTCCAGACCGGAATTTAAAATGACCTCATGCAAATTTTCACAGTATGCGAAGGCATAGTCATCAATCTGCATAGATGAAATATTCACTGTTTCCAGTTTGGAATAGGCAAACGCCCATTTGTCAATATACTGAACTTTCTGTGGAATGGTAATCTGTTTCAGGTTCTGTGCAAATCCGAAACAGCCGGGAGCGATTTCGTCTATCGTTGCCGGGATAGTATAGCTTTCTCCGGCTTTTGCAGCAGGATAGGCAATCAGAAACTGCTGATTGTCGCCAAGCAGTACACCATCATCCACAACAGTAAAATAAGGATTTCCGGCTTCCACCTGAAATTTTTCGAGACTTTCACAGCCAAAAAATACAGAACTTCCTATATCAGTTACAGTTGCCGGAATGGTGATGCTGGTAATGCCCTTCGCATTCATAAAAGCTGCATTTTCGATATAACCGACATCATGTCCGTCAAGCTGTGCCGGAATCACAAGTTCTCCGGTATATGTTTCAGAAGGAACAAAGTCTGTAATTTGTGCCTTTCCTGCGACATTCAGCGTATAAGTAAACATGTCTTCCGGACGGGTTTCCGCCGGTGGCTGTTCTGCTGGCTGTTCGGCTGCGGGTGGTTCTTCTGCATACACAGGCAGCGGCATAGCTGCCGCCAGAACGGCAGCAGCAAGCGCAAAGAGTATTTTTTTCATAAATTCCCGTCCTTATTCTACCGTAACGGATTTTGCAAGATTTCTGGGCTTATCGACATC
>AUXO017193261.1_pt1 | contig 10761 bp, 7 predicted proteins | sample 768731 | NCBI WGS metagenome assembly AUXO01 (sample SAMN02715735, study PRJNA202380) | gut metagenome | biome: sheep rumen | host: Ovis aries | place: New Zealand: Palmerston North
GGTCTTATCCCAAGGGTAGAGGCAAGCTTTGTGGTAGACACCCTTACATATCTGCACAGAGGGGGACGCTGCGGCGGACTGGCAGCCCTTGCAGGGAGCGTTTTGAAGCTTCACCCCAGGATACACGTCAAGGACGGGGTAATGGGCGCAGGCAAAAAATATCGTGGCAGATACAGCGACATAATAGTGAACTACGCAAAGGACATGGAGCAGGAGCTATTGAAGGCAAAGCCTGACAGGGTATTTGTGACCCATTCCACCTGTGACAAGCAGGTATGTGAAAAGGTGTGCGATTACCTCAGATCCCTGGGGCATTTCAAAGAGGTGCTTGAAACCGAAGCAGGAGGCGTTGTGTCCAGCCATTGCGGACCGGGCACCCTGGGAGTGCTGTACATTCGTGGAGAATAAAAAAAGCTGACCATTTCAGGTCAGCTTTTTTTATTCAGGGTGCCATTGAGGACATTATCCCAAGCGCCACTCTTAGTCCGTCAACGGCAGCGGACATAATGCCGCCGGCGTAGCCTGCTCCCTCACCGCAGGGATAGAGGTTAGCAGCCCCCGGGGCTGTCAGATCTTCCCTTCGTGTGATGCGTACAGGGGAGCTGGTGCGTGTTTCCGGGGCGGTAAGAAGGGCGTTTTCGTCCCCAAAGCAAGCCATTTTCCTTGAAAACTGTTCAAGACCCTTTTTCATCATGTTTGAAACGAAGGAGGGATAAAGCTTTGAGATGTCAAAGGGAACTATCCCACGGCTGTATGTGGGGATAATATTTGTGTCAAGATCCGGCTTGCCGCTTAAAAAGCCCCGGACGGTGGTGGCGGGAGCCTTGTAGCTGCCTGTGGCACGATACGCTGCCTGTTCGATGTTTCTTGCAAAGTCTATGCCGTCAAGGGGGGAGCTGCCGAAGTCAAGGGGAGTCACGCCCACAACAAGGGCGGCGTTGGCGTTTGCTCCGTTACGGGCAAACTCGCTCATTCCGTTGGTGACCACGCCCCCTTTTTCCGAAGCCGCAGCAACAACTGTACCCCCCGGACACATACAGAAGGTGTATACACCACGTCCGTTTTCACGAAAGCTAAGCTGATATTCTCCCTTTGGGAGCATATCACTGCCTGCGAGGTCGCCGTAAAGGCTTTTTTCCACCTCACTTTGCAGGTGCTCTATCCTTGCCCCCACGGAAAAAGCCTTCGGCTGCATGATTATCCCTTTGCGGGCAAGCATCTCAAAGGTATCTCTTGCGCTGTGTCCCGGAGCGAGCACAAGGGCAGCGGTCTGCTCGGTGGAGCAGGTGGTGGTGATGCTTTGTACTTTTTCGTTTTCGATTGTGATATCCTCAAGCTTTTCGCAAAAACGGATCTCTCCGCCAAGGCTTATTATGCGCCTGCGTATATTTTTCACCACCCCACGGAGCTTGTCGGTGCCGATGTGGGGCTTTGCCCGGGTGCATATCTCCTCGGGAGCGCCCAGCTGTACCAGCTTTTCAAGCACATAACGGCAAAGGGGATCGTTTATCCTTGTGGTGAGCTTTCCGTCGGAGAAGGTGCCTGCGCCGCCCTCGCCGAACTGGACATTGGACTGCTCGTTGAGCTCCCCCCCGGACCAGAAGCTTTTTACCGAAGCTGTACGCTGTTCCACCTGTTCTCCACGCTCGATAACAAGGGGTCTGTACCCCTGCTCGGCAAGGGCGAGGGCGCAGAACATTCCCGCAGGACCAAAGCCTGTGACGACCACTCTGCCCGGTACTTTATTGGTGGATATAACCGGATCGAAGCCGCTTTGCGCCACCGGTGAAAGATCCTTGTTTCTGCTGCACAGGGAGCGTTCCAGCTTTTCGTCGTCAAGGCATACATAGACCGAGTAGACATAGTGTATCTCCTTGCGTTTTCTTGCGTCCAGAGAGACCTTATGTATACTGCTTTGGACCACCCTGTCCTTGTGGCTGCCAAGGCGCTGCAAGGCACGGCGTATCACTTTATCTTCGTTTTCGTCCAAAGCAGCGCTGATGTTGTTTATTATAAAAGGCACTTTCTTTCCCCCTTCACAAGAAAGACCCGGGCAGAGTCTTGCCGGGTCTTTCGGGTCTTTGATATTATCCTTCTGTTTTAGTGGTCGATGGGTCGGAAACTACAAGCTGGATCTCGTTGGTTCCGTAGCACCAGCATTTATTATGTCCCGTTACCTTTATGGTGGCTACTTTTGAATATGAGCCGTTGTTGGTGGTGCCCGTCAGATCCACCGTTGCCACAAGGTCGTCTTCGTTGAGATTTCCCACCTCATTTTCCGGTCCTATCACGGTGACAGCCGGCAGAGAAACAGTTTCGACGGAAACATTCTTTCCGCTTGGCTGATTCTTTGTTTCGATCTTGCTGACCTTGTAAATGGCTGTGCTGTAACCTGTTGAGGCGACTGTTACCGTTACCTTGCTTTCGCCGCTGAGTATTACCTCACCCTCGGAAAGAGGGATATCAAATGTTTCCTGTTTTCCAAGGTTCATCTGTGAAAGGGGCATTGTGCCCAGGGTCACAGTTTCCGTTGCGTTATCGTTGAGCTTTGGCGTAAGGATAGTTACCTCGTTAAGTGAATAGGTTATAGGCAGAGCCGAAACATCAAATCCGTCAGGCGCCCCTGCAATATCCACCTTGAACTTCAGAGTCTTTTTCTTATATACGATAAAGCTTACGTTAAAGGTCTGGTTCTCGTCTCTTGTAATAGCCGAGTCGTTTATACCGTTTCCGTCCTTGTCGTAAAGCACTATCTCGTCCGCTTTGATGTTGGTATCCTCGGTGAGTTTGGCAGTCTTATTTACCTTTGCCGTAACCTTTGCTATGTTTTCAAGGTTGTTTTCCGGTCCCGTAAGAGTTATGACTTCGGGATTTACCGTAGAGTCTTTAAGGGTGAATCCCTCTGCTGCGGTCACATTGGGAGCCTCAGCTTCAAGGGTAAATTGTTTTTCGGTAATGCGGTCAAAATCCACCGTTACCTTGCTTGGGGAAACCGAAACTATGGTACAGCTGTCTGAGGAATGTGACGATTTAACGTCTATGTCCAGATCGTACTGTCCTTCCTTAGTGACCTTGCTCACGTCCACAGTGGCTACAAGGTCCGAGGCGTTATAGTTTCCTATAACATAGTTCATTCCCTTTATCTCCACATCCACTGTGATAGATTTGAAGTTAAGGGCGGAAAGTCCTTTTTCCTTTGCTATGGTGCCCTCAAGAGAAAGTGTTACCGGAACTTTGCTTATGGATTTGTTAACGGTAGGGTACTGGGTTATGGACAAAACAAACCACACCAGCACCGCCGCAACAGCAGCCACGACCCGCAGAGGGAAATCTATGCCGTGACCTTTTTTTACCGGCTTGTGTTTTTTCTCGGGCAGTTCTGAGTTTACTTTTTCCATTTTGAGATCACCCTCCCCGCAAGAGAATTTTCCTTTGTGGAATCAGCATTCTTATCCGGCAGCAGCCTGTTATAAAGCAGCCGCTTCAGCGTATCTTCAACATATCCTCTGGTAAGCTCTCCGTTTTCCGCAACCGATATAGTTCCCGTTTCCTCGGAAACAACGATCACGATCGCATCCGAGTTCTCACTCATTCCTATTGCGGCACGGTGGCGGGAGCCAAGCTGTTTGTTTATAAGCTCTTCCTTTTCCGGCTTGGGCAAAAAGCAGCCTGCGGCAAGTATCTTGCCGTTGCGGATTATCACCGCACCGTCATGCAATGGCGTGTTGGGAACAAAAATATTTCCCAGTACCGCTGCGGAGGGCACACAGTCAAGGCGGGTACCCGTTGCTATCTGCTCGCCGAGTTTGGTTTTTCTCTCAAAGATGATAAGGGCTCCTGTCTTTGTGCTTGCAAGCTTGACCGATGCGTCGCATACTGCCCTTATGGCTGCCCGTATCTTGTCGCTCTCCACCTCGGTGTCACCGGATTTGAAGGACGCAAGGTCTGCAAGCTTTGAACGCCCCACTCTTTCAAGCATTCGCCGCAGCTCCGGCTGGAACAGTATGATTATTGCAAGGAAGCCCCACTGGAAACAGATCTTCAGCAGGAACTTTATCGTCTGAAGGTTGAGCACCACCGCAATTATGTAGCTTCCCACCAGCAAAAGGATACCCTTTGCCAGCTGTAAAGCCCTGGTCTCACGGATAAGGCGCATTATATGGTAAAAGAGGTAGGACAGGATCAGTATGTCGATTATATCGTTTATGCCCATGCTCTTGAAAACTCCCCATGCGGAGTTTATGTAGGACTTTATGGTTTCCATACCGACTGTTCACCTCGCTTTCTTGAAATTTGTGGAATAAAAGGGTTACAAAAGGGTTACAAACCCGGATAATTTCCAACCATTGGTAAAACCATGCCGTTTATTTTATATACACCCAATATTATAGCATATTCTTTTTAAAAGTACAATAGTTTTCCCTCAAATTTTTTACAGATTGTAATAAAATTTTCGTCCTTTTTCGGCTATTTGAGAGTGAGCCTGTTCCGTGATGGATGCCCGGGGCAGGCGATTGACAAAAGAGGGTTTGTGTGATATGCTTATATGGATAAATTTTGAAACGGAGTGATATAAAGTGAGCGAAGGATGCACACATAATTGTGAAAGCTGTCCCAGCAACTGTGCAGAAAGAACTGCTGTGCAGGATATGCACGTACAGCCCCACGATCTTTCACAGATAAAAAAGGTGATAGGCGTTGTAAGCGGAAAGGGCGGCGTAGGAAAGTCCCTTGTTACCGCAATGAGTGCGGTGCTTTCAAGCAAAAAGGGCTACAAGACAGCTATACTTGACGCAGACATCACAGGTCCTTCAATACCCAAAATGTTTGGTTTACACGAAAAAGCACAGCAAAACGAGGACGGGCTTTTGCCGGTGCAGACAAAGGGCGGCATTGAGGTGATGAGCCTTAATTTGCTTATGGAAAACGAAACGGACCCTGTTATCTGGAGAGGACCGGTCATCGCAGGTGTGGTAACACAGTTCTGGACGGACGTTATCTGGGGTGACGTAGACTTTATGTTTGTGGATATGCCTCCGGGAACGGGAGATGTACCGCTTACGGTTTTCCAGTCCATAAGGATAGACGGGATAATCGTAGTGACCTCGCCTCAGGACCTTGTGTCGATGATCGTTGAAAAGGCTGTGAACATGGCAAAGATGATGGATATACCGATCCTTGGCGTGGTGGAAAATTACAGCTATGTTGAGTGTCCCGACTGCGGAAAGAAGATAAACATTTTCGGTGAAAGCAGGATCGACGAGATTGCCGCCGCAAAGGGACTGAAGGTCCTTGGAAAAATACCTATGAAGCAGACCGTAGCGCAAAAGTGCGACAAGGGAGAGATCGAGGACTGCAAGGGCTGCCACATACAGGCGGTTGGAGAGCTGCTTGACGAAATGGCAAAGGAGAAATAAAAAAAGCGGGACTGCATTGGATCACAACAGATTTTTGTTAATAAAATCTTTCTTGCAGTGAAAAAAATATATGCTATAATATATCAGCATCTTGGTGGTGCTGATATTTTTTTGTAAAGGAAAGTTTTTATGGATCACGAATTTGTGCTTATTCTTGATTTCGGCGGACAGTATAACCAGCTTATCGCAAGGCGTGTGCGTGAATGCAGCGTTTACTGCGAGGTCAAGCCCTACAACAGGATAACCCTTGAGGAGATAAAGGCGCTCTCGCCAAAGGGGATCATCTTTACCGGCGGACCCCAGAGCGTTTACGGCGAGGGTGCTCCGAGCGTTGACAAAGGCATCTTTGAACTTGGGGTGCCGGTGCTTGGCATCTGCTACGGCTCTCAGCTTATGGCGTATACTCTCGGCGGAAAGGTGCAGACCTGCGAGTCAAGCGAATACGGAAAGACCGAAACAGAGTTTGAAGAAGGCTGCGAGCTTTTTGAAATTGAGGGTCTTGGCAAAAAAAATACGGTGTGGATGAGCCACACCGATTACATAAGCGATATACCCCGGGGATTTAAAATTACCGCTCACACCGAGCATTGCCCCGTTGCCGCTATGGCAAATCCCGAGAAAAAGCTGTATGCTGTTCAGTTCCACCCGGAGGTGAACCATACAGTTCACGGCACAGATATGATATATAATTTTGTACGCAACATCTGCGGTTGCAAGGGCGACTGGACCATGGGAAACTACGCCCAGACCGCTATAAAGCAGATGCGTGAAAAGATAGGCAGCGGAAAGGTGCTGCTTGCTTTGTCCGGCGGAGTGGATTCATCGGTCGCTGCGGCGCTGCTTTCAAAGGCTGTGGGAAACCAGCTCACCTGCATTTTCGTCGATCACGGCTTTATGAGGAAAAATGAGGGGGACGAGGTGGAAGCCGCTTTCAAGGACTGGGATATAAACTTTATAAGAGTAAACGCAAAATCGCAGTTTATGGATAAGCTTCGTGGAGTTAGCGAGCCCGAGGCAAAGCGCAAGATCATCGGCGAGGAGTTCATAAGGGTCTTTGAGCAGGAAGCGAAAAAGATCGGCGCAGTGGACTATCTTGCACAGGGAACGATCTATCCCGATGTTATCGAGTCCGGAAGCGGCGATGCAGCAGTTATAAAATCCCACCACAACGTGGGCGGTCTGCCCGATTATGTGGATTTCAAGGAGATAATCGAGCCTTTGAGAATGCTCTTTAAGGACGAGGTGAGAAAGCTTGGCACAGAGCTGGGACTTTCCGATACCCTTGTGTGGAGACAGCCTTTCCCCGGACCGGGACTTGCCATAAGGATCATCGGAGAGATAACCGATGAGGGGCTTGAAGTGCTCCAGGACGCAGACCTTATCTTCCGTGAGGAGATCGCAAAAGCAGGCTTTGACCGCAGCATAAACCAGTACTTTGCCGTGCTGACAAATATGCGTTCGGTGGGCGTTATGGGCGATTTCAGAACATACGATTATACCCTTGCCCTGCGTGCGGTGACGACCACCGACTTTATGACCGCCGAGTTTGCAAGGATCCCTTATGAGGTGCTTGAGGTGTGTGCAAGCCGCATCGTCAACGAGGTAAAGAATATAAACCGTGTAGTGTACGATATAACCACCAAACCCCCCGCAACTATCGAGTGGGAATAATATGTGAAATAAAAAAGGCTCACCGTATGGTGAGCCTTTTCTTATAGGGGTTGGAATATGAGCTTACTTGATCTCAAGTCTCTTTGTTTCGGGCTTGTGCTCCTCTTTCTTTGGCAGGGTAAGGTAGAGTATGCCGTTTTTGTACTCAGCCTCGATCTTATCTGCCTCAATGGCGGAGATGTCAAAGCTTCGCTGATAAGAGCCGTAGGTACGCTCTCTGTAAATATAATTGCTGTTTTCCTTGTCCTGCTTTTCATCATTATGCTGAGCACAGAGTGTCAGCGTGTTGCCTGTTATGTCAAGGCTGATGTCCTGTTTTTCAAATCCCGGCAGCTCCGCTTCCATAACATACTTGTCTCCCTCGTCACGAAGGTCGGTCTTGAAGCCCTTTAAGGCTGTGCCGGTAAAAAAGTCGTTCTCAAAGTCGTGAAAAGCGTTGAAAAGATCATAACTCTTTCTCTCAAAAGGTGTAAGTGCAAACATAATAATTCCTCCTTGTGTATCTGTTGAATTTCCTTACTGCGAGACATTCGGTACTGCGGATGTCCGTTACTATCTTATGCGCTGTATGCGGCGCTATGCATTTGTGTTTCGTTCCATCGGTATCATTTCCTTTCGTTCACTGATTATAAGATACTGCCCGTTTGTGTCAGTTTTGTGATAAAGCGGTGACGCAATGCTGAAAATTAGCACTCTCGAAGATAGAGTGCTAACACTCGTTTGGAAAGAGTGCTAAGGAGCTTTACAAATATTTGCAGAATTATAAGGAAATTTTGTGTAACAACGTGAAAATGCGTATTTTCCCTTGCAATTTTAACAAAGCTGTGGTATGATATTTGAGTATTTTGTAAAAGTGTAGGAGAGAAAGGAGAATTTGCTGATGAGTGACGTTAAGGAAATGGAAAATGATATGAATAACGGCACACAGGACGCACAGCTTCAGGACGATCAGGAAACTGCCATAGAGGATTCTTTGCCAAAGGGTGAACAAGAGGCAGAGAGTGATGAGAACACAGACGATGAAAAAGAAGAAAATGAAAAACACCGCAATCTCTTTTCAAGATTGATAACACCAACCCACAAAGGCAGAGGCTATGGTTTCACGGTGTATTCCTTGCTGACGATATATTTTTTATGGGGCGTTATATGTTTGCTTAAATACGGCTATGAGCGTGAAGATTACTCCTGGCTGAAGTGGTGTGCAATACCGGCAGGGGTGCTCACCTTGCTGGCAGGGATCCAGACCTTCCGTGTGATCCGTGCCTCAAAAAAGAATAAGGAAAAAAACTTCGGCGAACCGATAAACAGGTTTGTACTGGCGCTTATCTTTTCCTTTAACTCGATGCTTATGCCCGACCTTATAATGGGCTCCCCCCCGGTGAAGAGAAATATTATTTACACCCTGCTTGGACTGAGCCTTTGTATGTGTCTTTACCTTATGGGTGCGGCGATGTTCAAAAACCCAAAGGTATGGTTTGGTATAATCAACGGATTTTTCGCATTTTACGGGTTTATGCAGTATTACATATTCCTGTTCAGAGGTGCCCCCATACAGTTTTCCGACCTTTTCAACATTGAATCCGCAAAAGAAGCCAGCGACCTGTACCAGTTCAGTTTTGCGCTGATGCCGGTGTATGCAATAATAAATGTAGCGCTGATGATAATAATATTCATAAAGGTCAAGCTCACACCTGTAACAGCAAAGCAGAGGGTAATATCTGCGGCAGGTTCGGTGCTTTGTGCACTGGCTCTGGTCTTTGTGGGAAAAATAGGCTACGATATCGGTATAAAGAACAGATATATAATAATGAACTTTTCCGGAAACGAGAACAAGCTCACCTATTCCAACGTAGGGTATGACCTTATGTTCTATTTTGACGGAATGTACAACCACGTCTATGAACCGGAGGATTACTCAAAGGATAAAGCACAGCAAATATTGGGACAGTACAAAGAGCAAAAGGCTGAAAAGAGCAAAAAGCCCATAATCATCGGCATAATGAACGAATCCTTTGCCGATTTCAAGCATATCGGCGACCTTAAAACGGACAAGGACTATATGCCTCGCTATAACGCTCTGAAAAAAGAATCGGTATACGGCTATGTGACTGTTTCGGCATACGGCGGATATTCCTGCAACTCGGAGTATGAGTTCCTTTCGGGTAACACAATGGGATTTCTCCCTGCGGGAAGCGCAGCTTTTACCCAGTATATAAATGGCAATCAGGAAAGCCTTGTGTCCTATCTCAACTCGCAGAATTATCATACAATGGCTGTGACCCCGTGCAGACCGGGACTGTGGAACCTTGAAAATGCGTATAAGTATCTTCAGTTTGACGAGGCGGTCTATAAAGCCCATCTGAAATACTTTGGCACCTCAGCCACCATCAATGCAAATATTTCCGATCAGACCACGTTCAACTGCGTTAAAAAAGCGGTAGAGGAAAATAAGGACAAGGACGAATCCCTCTTTATCTGGACCACTACCATGCAGAACCACGGAGATTATACCCCCGAAAACAGAAAGACCACCCCTTACAACATAAAGATAGAGGGTATCGACAATGAGGAGGCAGGTATATACCTTGACTCTATATACCTTTCCGACAGGTATTTCGGCGATCTGGTGGATTATTTCAGAGATTACGACCGTGAAGTGGTGATCGTTATGTTCGGCGATCATTTCCCTCACATAATGTCCTTTACGGAAAAGCTTTACGGACAGGACGTATCCACACTTTCAACAAAGGACTTTTCCCGTCTGCACCAGACGCCTTTTATAATCTGGAGCAACAAGGGGGTCCAGTCAAAGGAGATAAAGCAGATAAGCCTCAACTACCTTTCCAACGAGGTGATGAAGGTAGCAGGGCTGCCTATGTCGTCCTACCAGCAGGAGCTGGAAAAGGTAAGACAGAAGCTGCCGGTTATCAGTTCTTTCGGCTATATGAACTCTGATGAAAAGTGGTTTGAGATAAGCGAAAATGACGATAAGACCAAAGATATAAAAAACGAGTATAACATAGTTGAATATTACCGTATGTTCGGTAACGAGAAAAAGTAGTATGCAATATATAAACATCGCAGGCGTATCCATAGAAAAGACAGCTGCCCTTGCCCCGATGGCATCGGTGGCGGACAAGTCCTACCGGCTTATGTGCAAGTCCTACGGGGCAAGTTATCTTGTAAGCGAGATGATCTCTTCAAAGGGGCTTTGTTTCGGCGACAAAAAGACCGCAAGGCTTTGCGAGATAGAGCCGCAGGAAAGACCTTACGCCCTTCAGCTTTTCGGGGAAGATCCCTATTATATGGGCAAGGCGGCGGATATGCTGGGTCAGTTCAAGCCCGACATTATCGACATCAATATGGGCTGCCCCGTACCTAAGATAGTATCAAACGGCAGCGGAAGCGCACTTATGAAATCCCCCGATACAGCATTTGAGATCGCAAAAGAAGTGGTCAGAAACGCTTGCTGTCCCGTGACGGTCAAGTTCCGTGCAGGCTGGGACGAGCAGAGCAAAAACGCCGTTGAGTTTGCAAAAATGCTGGAGCAGGCAGGGGTTGCGGCAGTAGCCTGTCACGCAAGGACAAGGACGCAGTTTTACTCGGGCAAAGCTGATTGGGATATTATCAAAGCGGTCAAAGAGGCGGTAAGCATACCTGTTTTCGGCAACGG
>AUXO012276217.1_pt1 | contig 10760 bp, 14 predicted proteins | sample 768731 | NCBI WGS metagenome assembly AUXO01 (sample SAMN02715735, study PRJNA202380) | gut metagenome | biome: sheep rumen | host: Ovis aries | place: New Zealand: Palmerston North
ACTAGCTGTTCCCTCTTCTGGAAGACTTCGTCCATCGTCTTGCACATGATCTTTCTCCATTTTTAGGTTTTCTAGTTCTTTCTCGACTCTATCGTAGTCACGAAGTAGAGCCTTGACATCTTTGAAGAGCGTATTCTTTGAGAATCTCTCGTCGAACTCGTCGCAGAACTCTCTCAATCTAGCTAGAGAGTCACTCAGAGTGTCGACTGTCATCTCTTCCTTATTTACATCCAGCGTCTCTGCCGCAGCCACTAGCTGAGCTGTGTACTTGTCCGCTTTCTCGAAGTTGAATCTTATTCTCTTTCCGTCGTCGAAAGCGTAGTACTCTGACATCAGGAAGTCTCCACAGCCCTTGAACTTGTCCTGGAAGTACTTGTAGAGTCTAAGGTTCGTGTAGGTGCAGCTGTCGTTTTCGCCATCCCACTTCCTAGTCGTAACTGCGCCAACTATAGCGTTGCCGTAGTACAAGTGCCAGCAGTGAGTTCCGTTCAGCGTCAGTGCGCTGAGATCGAACCCAGCGTTAGTGAACAGGACTCGGAACAGATATGAAGTGTCTGATAGCTTGTCGAAAGCAGCTTTCTCTTCTCTATTCATTCAGTTTGTTCTCTTCGAGGAGTTCCTTCTGCTGAGCAGCCATGTCTTTGTCGCATTGCTCAAGCAGCCTCACGAAATTCTTCTTTCGCGCATCGGCCTCCTCTAGTTTTAGTGACAAGTTGTAGAACTCGGGTCCAGACTTGTTCAGCATCTTCTTCGCGATGCTCTTGCACTGATCGTCATACTCTTTGACAGTGCCGTCGAAGTCTTCGTGCCAGTGTGTAGTGATAGAGCCGTGGAAGAATGCGTTAGAGCCGTTCTCGTCCTTAGCGAACTCGCCAGGCTGGCGCCACAGATATGGAAAGAGGTCTTCTAGCTTGTTTATCTGAACCAGCTTTCCATCATCATAGATCTTGTCACGTTCAGTGTCTATTGTGTCTCTGAGAGTAGCGTATGAGCATCTCCCGAGATCGTTGTAAGCTTTGAGAGTGAAAATCATAATGGTTGCCTCTTATTATTTACAAACTCCTCACGAAGACGAGCCTGAGATTGCTGTTTAGCTCTCTCGGAGACGCCATGTCTTGGATAGTCTCTAGAACTCCGAGAAGCTTGACTGCTTTTCCGTATTTGTTCAGAGCTCTGTTGAAGTCTACCAAGATCTCAGCTCCTATCGGATGTGTGAGACCCTTTGTGAAGTGCTCGTCGAATGAGTCAAAGTCTAGATCTAGTGAGTCAAGGAGGCCGTTGCTTCTGCTACACTTGACGCCTGACGCCCTGAAGAGAACGAGCTCTTGATCTTCGAACTTCTCGATAGATTCTCTAGCCATCTGTATCATATCACCGATCCTGCAGCTCATGTAGAAGTACTGAGCTGGAGCCTCGCTGTAGTCTTTTTGAAGCTCAGGTGACAGATCTGCGTATTTTAGCTCTTGCATGAGATCCATAGTGCATGGATCTCCGTCGTCATCGTTGAGCTTTCCTAGTAGAGTGTCTATCGAGCGATAGAAGCTTCCAGTTCCGATTCTCTTCCAGCAAGTTCCGTTGTTCACTTCAGCGTATAAGTCGCAATACCATGACATAGTGATTTACCTCTCCTTCCAATAATAGAAAAATCCAGAGACAACTTACTGCCTCTGGATTGTAAATTTTATGTTACAAGGACAGATTTTTACTTGACTATAGCTTTGCGATGTTGTGAACGATGTTGTCGGCCAGACGATCCAGAAGCTCATCTGAAGCTCTGACTCCGCACTTGTCAAGCATACTGTCTAGAATTCCAGCTACGTCCTCAGGATCAGAGATGTCATAGTGAACGACTCTGTCAGCGAGATAGTCGCCGATGTCCTGAGCGTCGTCGTATCTCAGGTAGTCGAACGTGTCATCTAGGAGCTGAGTGATCTGCATAGCTCTGTCATGACGGTATTGGTCGTCTTCGTTGATCTGGATTCCTGCTCTCTTGAGCACTTCTTTAGCCTCTCCTAGATTGGCTCTGTACTCTTTGTTCTCCCTGAAGAAGTTCACGACTTTCTCTACTGATCCGTACTTCCTCTTGTTGATCACGAACTTGTTGTTGATCAGCCATACGATGTAGTAGCCAGAAGATGTCGGAATAGATCCGAACTTCTCGCACTCTTCACGACTGAAGTCAAGCGTCGTCTCCAAGAAGTCGCCCTTCTTGTAGTTGTTCTTGATCTTGCACGGAAGATCAAGTTGAGACTCTAGTGCATCCTTCAGATCGTTCAAGCTGAGAGCCTCATCTGCCGGAACAGTGAAGTAGTCAATTCTCTTCTTGAGAGCCATTCTGCGATCTGCGAGAACTTCTGACACAGCGCTAGACGGAGTTCCGTTCTGAAGCCACTTAGTCTCGTACTTGTCTCTTCTGCCGAAGATCGGAAGCCAGCTGACAGGAACCTTTCCACCAGTTCTCTCTAGCTCTTTGTTCGGTATGATTCCAGCTACCCATGATCTGTCATATAGACCCTCGTCTTCGATCTGCTTCTTGAACTCTTGATAAGCTTCAAATGAGAAGTTGTCGTCGTTCAGCTTGAGACAGTAGAAAGTGTGATCTCCGCCGTCAGCAGAGCACTTGCCGTCCTGGTTCATGAGGTAAGTCATGAACGTGTCGAAAGTCTTCTTAGCCTCTGTGATGAGGAATCCTGCGCTCTCTAGCAGGTTTCTAGCGGCTCTAACCTTGTCTTCCGTAGATTCAGACGGCTGTCCAGAAACGACGTCTACGCGCTCTGGAGCCTGATCAATTCCAGCGAGAGGACCGAGATCGTCGCAGAACAGAGAGACCAGCTGATCTGGAGACTTGTCTGCGTAGTGACCCTGAATTCTACACTTGACGAACTTTGCTGGATCGCCGAAGAGGTCAGAGCCAGGAACCTTGAAGTTTCCATCGTCCTCGATTGTTCTCACGACGAAAGCAGCCGTGCCTCTGATTCCCGGGGTGAAGCCAGTGAAGTCAGTGCCATCTGGGAATCTTAGATGGTTGCTGCTGTATGTGCACGGCATGTTTACGTTCTTTAGCATACTAAACCCTTTTTCGATTTAGTTTATTTATACTCTCGAAGATAAGACTATCGGCATCTTCTCGTAGTCCTTAGACGGATGAAGAGAGCCGAGAGTGTTGTAGTGGATGAAGTCAGCTGCATCTTCTTCGCTGCAGTCGTTGTCATCCGCATACTCTTCGATCATCTTGTCTAGCGAGTAGACTGCTCGGCCGTCAGTAGATACGCCTACGAGAGATCTAGGGAAGCTCGGGTTTCTGAACATCACGGTCTTCTCGTCACCGCCGTTCTCTAGCAGCCAGTCTGTCTCTTCTCCCTCGTTGCAGCAGATGTTCTCATTTCCATAGATCGCTATCTTGGCTACCCTGATGAAAGACTCCTGACCGTGCTTGATGTCGCCGTTGTTGTATACGATGTGGTCCCACTCACGCTGACGCTCGAATTTTGAGAACTGAGCATTCTCGTCTCCGGTTCTCTTCTTCCAGGCTGAATCTTCTCCGTTGCGGAGATTTGCTCTAGCCTGACGGAAGTCTTCTCTGGCTGATACGTAGATGACCCTCATGTTGAAGTCGTCTCGGAACTTGCTCTTGCAGTACCAGTAGCCCTTCGGGTCGATGATGTAGAACAGGGTCTTAGACTTGATGTTCTTCAGCATCTCTACGGTCGTGCAGTATCTGTAGCCAGTCTCTCCGATCTGAGTGTAAGCGAAGATGTCGTCTCGCTTCAACAGCTCATCGAACTCTTCTTTCGAGACGAACGTGTGCTCCACGCCCTGAGTCTCTGTCGGTCTCATGGGTCTGTCTGTGTAAGACGGAATAGAAGCTGCCTTGAAGTACTCCTGAGCGTATCTCACGAGAGTGTCTTTTCCGGATCCAGATCTTCCGATCACCAAAATTAGATTCTTCATCTTATCTCCTCATCAATTCCTTACGATATTCTCGATTCTTCATGTCAGCGAACTCGCAGTTGTACCAGTTGTCGATCTCCACTGGCGACTTGTAGCTCTTCATCTCATGAACGTCGCGGTAAGAGAAGAGTCCCGTCTCTCGCCAAGAGGATCTGATCTTGATCCAGTTCTTGTCGTCTCTGCTCCAGATCTTGTACATCTGCCTCATGCCTCTTGGAGTAGAGAGCACGACTATTCTGCGATTGGACATCATCGTCGGGAACCACATGTTGATCCAGTCGTCGCCATGCTTCTCGTCCATGTCGTCGAACTCATCAAAGATCAGTCGGTCGATATTGTGACCTCTGAGCTCTCCGCAGTCTGGACCAGTGAAGAACATCTGTGTCTGGTTCTCGAACTTGAACTTGATAGTCGGCTCAGGAATGGTCTTGTTCGTTGTCTCTTCTATGTCTGGCAGCTGCTTTCTATACTTCGGATCGATAGTGTTAGCCATAGCCCAGAACCAGCGTCCGAGCTGACTAGCCCACATCTTGTCCTTGCATACGATAGCGACTTTCTTGTCCCAGTGGAAGATGCAGTACCACAGCGCGTATAGAAGCGCCATGACCGTCTTTCCAGATCCCTTGTGGGCCAGTATGCAAGTGTGCTTTCCGCTGTTCATAGCTTCTAGCCACTCCATCTCATACGGTCTCCTGCACATCGGCTCAAGGCCGTCTGGTCCTACTATTCTAGCTATGTCAGTGAACTCTGAGATGTCTCTGCCGCACTTGTCCAGCTTCCTCAGGATCTCTTTCTCTTCTTCAGTTATTTCTGCCATTTGTATACTCCAGTTTGATCTAAATATAGATGAATTCGAAAGCTATAAATAAATCGTAGATTATAGTAGATATTTGGAGAACTTATGAAGAGACTGTCAGAGTGCATCAACGAGGGATTCTTCGGCAACAAGTATGACTCGTACAAGAAGAGAGTGCTAGACACGCTAGCCTCGATCGGAATCGTGATAGATCCGTCGAAGATGAAGAGAGCTGAAGACTGGATACGTGACTTCTACGCTGACAAGATGAACATCTACGACTGCGCTAGAGCTCTCAGAGACGACATGAGAGATAGGAGAGTTCAGTGCACAGAAGCTTACGCAGCAGACATCATAGACGGCGCACCAGCAGGAACTAGACTCGACGTTGTAAAGAGTCTGAGATCTCTCGACAGCAAGCAGAAGAGAGAGCTAGACGCTTCGATCGAGAAGTTCTCTGAGTGGCACGATATGAGGGAAGCTGATGTCGCTAAGCAGTACGGACACAAGATCCTAGACGGAATCAAGAGAGGCCTAGCTTACGATGACGCTGCTGATTACGCCGCTAACGAGAAGATGTCTCTACAGCACGCTATGAGCCTTCTCTCTGAAGCTGGCGTCCAGACTCAAGAAGAAGTTCCGTTCAAGCTGCAGGATCTCGTAGCTCCTCTCCAGAAAGAGCTCGGAGGTCAGTATCAGGTTCAGAGAACTGAGAAGGGAATCTCGGTCCTTGACAAGAGCGGAATTCCAGTCATCAGAATAGAGGGAGCTCAGTCTGATCAAGCCGTCATATGTGATTTTGCACTCAAGGGCATCTGCAACACTTACTATCCGAAGCTTCAGGGCGGAGCAGACGGAATCGCCAACAGAATCAGACACGCCATTCAGTAGCGCTATCCAGTAGTGTAAACTTTCTTTAACACGTAAAAGGCTGGCCCACTCGGACCAGCCTCTGGTGTTTGGTGTTTGTTGGGTTTCTTACGGCAAGAAGTGTTCTGAGACCTTAGTCCAGTACTGTTCCGTCATTTCACGGACTCTCTTGCCAAATTCGGGACCGGGCTTGACGCCCTCTTTGAAGACGAGATCAGAGATCTTCTTCGTGTCGGGCTGGAAGCCCTTAGCCATTCTGAGCGATACTGGAATCGTCCAGAGCCATTCGGTCTTGTTCTGCATGATAGCGAGAACCGTTCTGTAGTCGCTGCTCACGATCTTGACGAGTTCAGTCCAGGAGGGACGAGAGCCATATTGCAGGACGTAACGAGCCCACCTGTAGAACTTGTAGAGTCTCTTTTCATCGTTCGTCATTGTGAGCTCGGCTTCTGCATTAGCGATGTCGTCGTAAGCGAGAGCCATGACTGCGAAGACGTTGTCGTTTCTCAGATCTGAAACCAAGAGACTGTTTTCGAAAGCAGCCGTGAAGTTCATGTGTCTGAAGATCGGAATGTGCTTAACGAGATCCATCTGGTCGATGAACTGAAGGAATGTAGAGAGACCGTAGTTCTTCTTGTTGAGAGAAGTGATCTCCTTGCGGAAGCGTTCGTTAGAGATCTTGCAGAGACCTGGACCAGCGATGTTCATAGCGAGCTTCGTATCTGGATCGATCGTGAAGCCGAAGTTCGTGGCGAATCTGATGCCGCGAATGATGCGGAGAGCGTCTTCGGAGAAGCGTTCAATCGGATCGCCGACAGCTCGAATGACGCCGTTCTGAAGGTCAGCGAGACCGTTCATCGGATCGATCAAGTTGCCGTCACCGTCAAGGCCCATAGCGTTGATAGTGAAGTCGCGACGAGCGCAGTCTTCAGCGAAAGTCTTAGCGAAAGTGACCGTGTCTGGATGACGACCGTCAGTGTAGTTGCCGTCCTGACGGAACTGAGTCACTTCGAACGGATCCCCCATGCCGTAGAAGACGAGCAGAGTGCCGTGAGCTTCGCCGTTGTTAGATTCAGTTCGGAAGATCTCCTTGATCGTCGGCATCGGCATGTTAGTTGCGATGTCCACGTCGTGAATGTCGAGCATGCCAGGAATCGGAGAGATGCCGAGCTCAGACATCACGATGTCTCGAACGCAGCCGCCAACCACGTAAGCTTCGAAGCCGAGTCTACGGATTTCACGGCAGAGTTCCATGCCGCAGTGAAGAGCGTCTGAAGGGATGTGGTTAGTTTCAAATTTCATTTGAAGAGTTCCTTTATGGATTGGGTGAGAGTGTTGAGATCAATTGCAGAGTTGTGACTCATCGTAAACTTGTCGAACCATTCTACTCCAGCGGTGAAGAGAAATGAGACGCCAACTGCAATAAAGAATAGTGTGAGGAGGATAAGAGCATCGATAGCGAAGTCCTTGAGATCTTCTTCCACTGTGCGAGGCTTCTCTTTCGATTTTTGAGAGCTAGATATTGCTGCGGCGATTACGTGAATCATAGTTGGTCCCTTTTTGTTACACAGTCAATATAGGATTTTCTCTCAGAGTTGTAAACCCTAAAAATCAAGAAATTCCGAGATGCTGGTAGATTTTCTGAATCGTTCTAGGATCATCAGACCATTCTAGCGTCTCTGGATCCTTCCAGTACGCTGTCTCTTCTGGACAGTACATGATCTCAGCGTGCGCATTTCCGTTCACGATGCAGAACACTGAGTCATCATCTTCAGTGCATCTGCTGAACACTGTGAGCTCCTTGAACTTCGGATAGTCATAGAGGAGACGATCTAGTGATCCTCTGACTGGCTTATTCTCTGGCAAGTAGCCCCAGAATCTGCACTTCATGAAGTCATAGCCAGGATCTTCACTCGGATCTTGTCTGTCAGTGTAGAGAAGCTTCTCGCCCTCTTTGTTTCTCTTGAAGCTCATGATTGAGCTGTCACCGAACTCGTCTATGATGTAGAGCTTGAGGCCAGGTTTGATCTTGTCTCTCATCTGGACTGTCGGCTCGGTCAATGTCAGTCTCTGCTCAAATTGAATTGTGCTCACTTTTTGTCTCCCTCGAACTTCTGCTTGAGACGCAGGAACTCTTTGTATTCCTTCTTCTCTTTAGCGTCTTTGATCTCTTCTGCTCGCTTCTCTTCAGCTTTTCGCTTAGCAGCTTCGATCTTGTCAAGCTTCTTCTGCGCCTTCTCGACCAGCTTGTCGATCTCTTCATCAGTCTTCATGAGAAGCTTGATAGAGATCTCGGCGATAGCCCAGTAGTCGCTGTCGTTTCCCTCCACAGTCCTGAATCCGACGAATGGCCGATTGCAGTCAAAGTCGAACTCGGAGATGAAGATGTAGATTGCGTCGTGAATGTCTGACTCGTCGAAGAACGTAGAGCAGTCAAGATCGTCAGGAATGACTGACTCATACTTCTTGAGCTTCTTAGATAGTTCACTCGCTCGCGTGATTAGGTCACGATTGAGTTTATAGCAGACGCTGAAGTCTAGCCGAGAGAATTTCTTGACTTTTCTGGCGTCAAGTACCTTGATCGGTTTCTTGAACATAGTTTACCTCCTAGCCTTGTCTGCTAGTCTGAGTTGTTCTTGTAAGAATGTCCTGAGCTCTACAGGTTCTATCTTCTTGATCATGATGTGTTTCGTTCCAGGAACCTTGACGGGCTGGAGTCGGATGTCCAGCACGTACATTCTGTACTCAAGGAACCTCTGATCGAGAAGAAGATCCCAGCCGTGAACACCCTTCTCGTGCTTGAACCACGCATAGTTGTTAGTTCCGAAAGAGCAGGTCGTGATTTCTCCACCTGGAACTTCAGTGAATGATGTTATTTGGTCTGGTCGGTCTTTGTAGAGTTCTTTAAGTATAGCTTTAGCTTCATCGTAGTTCATTAGAAGTCTCCCTCTATCGAGTCGAAGAACATCTGTTCCAGTTCTGGTTTGTTCTTGTTGTTGAAAATCCAGTGAATGTCAAGCTCCTTGTCGAATACGCGATGCTTGTAGATTCCTGGCAAGTCTTCGTAGCACGATCCGTTCAGATTCTGCAAGTATCTCATTCCCGTGAGTCTGAATCTTCCCTCATAGAAGTCGACGATCGAGCGCAGAATGTACTCGTTAGAGCGAATCGTCATATTTCCCTCGTTGTCTTCAATAGCGCCCAAGTGAGGAACCGGCAAGCAGAGCAGCACGCTCTCCACGACACGGCTCTTGAGATCGATGTATAGATCGTCGTACTGGTCCGAGAGAATTATCCTGCCCTCTTCTATTAGCTTCGGGATCCTGTAGATCGAGTACACGTCGTGCTTGTGCGATAGGATCATTTCAGATTTGTCAGCCATTACTTCACCCTGTGCATGAGGTCGATCACGTCTTCCATGATCTTCTTGTTGTCTTCAGTTCCGTAGCGCAGCCAGAGATAGTGGACGTTGTACTCCATGATGCGGCGCTGAAATGGACGCTTGATCTCAGAGTACTTGAGACCCTGGATCCCGTCGATGTACCCGCCAGTGATAGCGAACTTGTCTTCTACGAAGTCTGCGATAGTGTTGAAGATGTCGGCACCGTAGACGATCTCAGACTTGTTGTCCCTGAAGTGCTTCATCTGAACGAAGCTGAGCTCCAAGAATCTCATCAGGACTGCTTCGATGATCTTAGACTTGTCTTCCACAGAGAGATGCGTAACTTCCTGACGGTTGTCCTGACGGTGACCGTAGTATTCTTGGAAAGTGGTGTTCTGCGGAGCGTAGTCGTATTGGTCGTAGTCGATCTTCATTTAGTGCCTCTTTATGCGAGTGTTAGTGATTGAGTTGTAGAGCGCGTATGCGTAGTGGAGCGACTCACGATAGGGCGACTCACGATAGGCATTGTAGTCCTTGACTGCCTGTTCGAGATGAGAGATAGCCTCGTTGAGTCCCAGAGTAGCTAGATAAGCTTCTTTGCTCGGATCTATCACTTGGCAGCCTCCTTCTCTTCGACATCCATGCTGGCCTTGACGAGAGTGCCCTTAGCGAAAGCCTTAGCAGCTCGTTCAGCGTCGATCTCGAAGTGAGTCACTCGGTAGAGAGCGCTAGCGAAAACCTTTGCAGCGCACTTCTTGCAGAAGATCGGATTTTCGACAGCCTTGCCGTACGGGATGCAGAGATAGTCGAACTTCAGTCTCGCGTGGCTCACTTGATCCATGAAGTAAGCGATTGGCGGATAGAGAGCGTCCCTGACTTCTTCGAGTTCTTCTTTTGTGATCTCTTCTTCGCACCAGTCGCAGACGATCTTGACGTTTTCGATTTTCTGAATTCCCATGATAGAGTCCCTTGTTGAATTGTTTTACACAGTCAATATAAGAAAATCAGGGCTTGTTGTAAACCCTGATTCTGAGATTTTCTTGATTTTTTCTTGACTGTTAGCCGAGATCTACCGGTAGGGACCAAGAGTTAGTTCCCTCTTGGAGCTTCTCGTTGAGGAAGTCTCTGGCGTCAGATGCCGCAGAGATGATGTTCTGCTTCTGGACTTCAGTGTCTGCCCTCTCGTCGATCTGGCACATGACCATCCAGCCCTCGTCTGTTTCCGTGAGGTGGCCGTTGCTGCTGTCGTTGTAGTCTGCGATCTCGCTCTCGTCGAGCTGGAACTTCGGGCTGTTGAGCTTCACATGGACATAGATGTCTTCGCCGTCTCGACCAGCGCCAGCGCCAGTGATGAAGTCCGGATGATCTTCGCGGAGAAGCTTTAGAACCTGATTTGCGACTTCTTCTGGAGTCACTACAGCTTCGTTAGTAGACTCGTTGATGAGCTTAGACTCGCCCTTTATTTCGACAGACTCGTTCGACTGCTGAGCGATCTTGAGGATAGTCTCCTTGACGAGATCGAGAGCTTCCTTAGAAGCGCAGCACACAGTGAACCACTCGTTGACTGGCCAGAACTGGTAGATGTCTCCCTGGATGTCGTAGAGACCCATCGGATCTTCATCTGCGCTAGCGTTGATGAGCTGGTTGAATCGAGTGTTGATGTCATTTGCGTCTTGAGCAGACGGAAGCTTGGCGAGAATAGAGCCATTAGAATTGTCGATAATCATTTCCATGTTAGAAACTCCGGTTTGTTTATTTATA
>AUXO010277889.1_pt1 | contig 10759 bp, 8 predicted proteins | sample 768731 | NCBI WGS metagenome assembly AUXO01 (sample SAMN02715735, study PRJNA202380) | gut metagenome | biome: sheep rumen | host: Ovis aries | place: New Zealand: Palmerston North
TAAGGCTAATATGTTTGTAAATAATAATGTTGTTGATACCGAATATTATTTGTTATTTAAAGAAAAAGATATTGATAAGATACAGAAAAAAATCAGAAATTTAATTCAAGTTTTTGCTAATGCAGGATTAAATGCTACACAAGTATCTAATGATGATTTAAGAGTTATATTGGATAATTTCTTAAATGGCGGACAAACCACTACATTTGGGATGGTGATGTAATATGGATATAAAAACACAGATTGCTCCTAAAGGGTTAGAATTTAAACCTGATGGTTTTGTTACTAGTGATAAGTATGCTACTATATTGACTGCTATTTCTTATCCTAAAGTTGTACCAGTTGGATTTTTATCTAGTTTGACTAGTATGGCTGGTGTTAAGATGGTTATCAAACATATTCCACTTCCTTTTGATGTAATTACTAAAATGATAAATAAGGAAATTGCTGATTTAAAGGTAAGGTATCAAGAAGAAAGGGATGTAACTTTTCAAGAAAAAATAAGACAAGACTATGAGTCTTTAGAAGAATTTATTAAGCAATTAGCTGCAAGTCAATCTAAAATATATGATTTTCAAATGCATGTTATGATTACTGCTGATTCACAAGAAGAACTTACGGCAAAAAAAATTCAATTAAAAGGTTATTTAGATGCTATGGAAGTTAGAGCAATACCACTTAGATTTGAACAAGAACAAGTACTTAAATCTATTCTTCCAATTTTTCCTAAACAAGATATTGAGGATAGAATAGGTACACCAATTCCTGCTCCAACTTTGGCGGCTATGTATCCTTATGTTTTTGATAGCATTAAAGATCCAGGTCTTTCTACTTTACTTGGTGTAGATTTTTCTGGTGGTGTAGTTTTATTTAATCAGTTTTTATATCAAATACAAAGAGAGCACAATAGAAATAATGCTAATATGATTATTTTGGGTACTTCTGGTAGTGGTAAGTCAACTGCAGCTAAGTTACTAATCAGGTCACATATTAGAAATGACTATAAATTAGTTATAATTGACCCTGAGGGTGAACTTGAAGATATGGCTAGACTTTATGGTGGAGATTTTATCGATTTAGGCAAAGGTGGAAACTTTGGTATGATAAATCCACTAGAAGTTATAATGGATGCTGATGAAGATGAAATTAAGCAAGGTATGGGTTATGCAGTACTTACTAGATCTTTACAAACAGTAAAGGCATTTATGAAGTACTATGATCCTTCTATTACTGAGGATGTACTAAATATATTTAGTGAAATTGTTCAAGAAACTTATAAGAGATTTGGTATTGATTTTAATACAGATTTTTCTAATTTTACATCTGCTGATTATCCTACTTTTAGTGATGTTTATATGACTATTAGGGGTAAGATAACTGCTATGCCTGAACAAAATAGAGAAAGGGAAATTCTTGAAAGCCTAGAACTTAAAATGAGACCTTTAATTAGTGAACTTAAATATTATTTTGATGGAAAGACAACGATAGCACCAAAAAGTAATTTTATAGTATTTAATATTAGAGAACTTATGAATGCGGATACTAATATTAGAAATGCTTTATTCTTTAATGTACTTAAATATGCTTGGAGTTTAACTTTGGATATAAATATAAACACAATTTTAACTGTTGATGAAGCACATGTGCTTTTGTCTGGTAATAATACTTTAGGTGCTGATTTCTTGGCGCAAGTTCAAAGAAGAGCTCGTAAATATAATACTGGTACTATAATTATTACACAGCAGCCAACAGACTTTAGTGATCCATCTGTTATTACGCAAGGTAAGGCAATATTTGATAATGCTTCTTATTATTTAATAATGCAGCTTCGTAAGCAAGCAACTACAGATTTGGCTAAACTTATAGATTTAAATGACAATGAAATAGAGAGAATTAAAAACTTTAATCAAGGCGAGGCTTTGTTTGTTTGTGGTAGTAAACGTATGACAATGGAAGTTATTGTTACTGATCAAGAATTGGAATCATTTGGAAGTGGCGGCGGCCTATAAAAAGGTGATTTTATATGAATTTGGATAATAAGGAATTTCGGTCTTCATCTAGTGAAAGTGTATTTAAAAAATTAAAAGTATTATCTGTTTTATCGAAGATTGGGTTACCTGCTGTTTTTTCTATTATAGTCATTGTAATTGTGATAGCTTTTATGGCTGTTGCTTTATTACTTAATTTTGTTTATAAAATAGATGTTACGCAACTTGTAGACTATGGTAGTAATGGGGGCAGTAATGGAAGTAGCGTAAGTGGTACTAGCTTGTCAGCAGCTTTCGTCAATTCGGCAGTTTCTCAAAAAGGTTCTGATGGGAATGTTTTTTGGAATTTTGTTGCTGGTGGAGGTTTTATCGATGGCAATAGGACTCCATGGTGTGCGTGTTTTGTTTCTTGGAATATAGACCGTACTACATACAACAATCAAAAACTTAATGATATTATTCCTGTTAAATCTGCTTCAGTTTTAGATTTTGTGTTATGGGGCAATGCTAATGATAAATTTGAATATAACACAAGCTGCAGTGCATATTCTGGCAAAAATAATCATGGTAGATATACTCCTAAACAAGGGGATTTAATTATATTTGATTGGGATGGAAATTTTGATGGTACTTACCACGCTGATCATATTGGTATTGTTCAGAAAACAGAAAATGATAATATTGTTACTATAGAAGGGAATTCCTCTCAACGTGTGCGTGAAAACACTTATGCGTTAAATGATTGTAGAGTTGTAGGCTTTGTTCGTTGGTATTAGGGGTGAGTAATTTGAAAAGGATATTTTTATTTCTTGTTATTATATTGCTTGTTACTGGTTGTACAAATCAATATAATTTGGTTATTACTAAGGATAGTATTGAAGAAGATATAATTTCAACAATTCCTTATGATTCTATTCCTAAGTTATCTGAATTTGCAGCGCAGGTTGGTGCGGAACGTGATGATCCAGTTACCCCTTTTATCCAAAACGATCAATATCCTTTTTTTAATAATAATCAAGTTAAATATGATAAAAAGGTTACGCAAAATAATAATACTTATTTTGTAGAAATGCAGCATAATTATACTTTTAATGAATTTTTAAATTCAAGGGCTTATAATCAGTGTTTTGAAAAACCAAGTTTTACTTTTGATTCTGATGTTTATAGTTTTAATATGAGTGGACAGTTTTATTGTTTATATGGAAATGAAGTTACAATAAATATAAAAACTGATAACAGAGTAATTTCAAGTAATGCTGATAGCGTTGATAATAATGTTTATACTTGGGTTTTTAATGATAAAAGTTCTGATCGTAAAAGTATTAAACTTGCTTTTAGGACTGATAAAAAATCATATGTAGATAATCCTATTATAAAGTTTGCTGCTGTGCTTTTTGGATTAGTATTAATCGGATTTATTATATATTGGTTTGTTAGAATTAGATTTAAAAAGAAAAATTCTTTTTAAGGGTGGTGATGTAGATGAAAAACTTTAATAAGATACTGGCGATTATTATTTCTTTTTTAACTGTTTTTATTATTGGTTTTTTAACTATGTCTCCTAAAGCTGTTTTAGCTGATGAGAGTGATGAAAGAAACGTAACATGCTCTTTATGTACGAAAAGTGTAACTGATCCACTTTATAAAAAAGAGATGCAGTTTTATCAAAAAATTAATGTTATTGCTGAAAAATATGGTAATAAAATTGATAAAGTAGCACTTGCATCGACTGTTTTACATAGATATGGAGCCGATTCTACTTATAATGCTTTATATGATGAAAATTTTCAAGAAAATGAGTATGGTGAAATGATTAGTAGTTTTACTGATTTAGAAAAGGCTTTGACTATAAAGAATGAACAAATTGATTTATTAACATTGGCAGCTATTGTGATGGCTGATTCGAGTGATGGAACTTATAATGAGGATAAATTTTTAGAGGCTCTTTCTGGTGATAGATTAGTAAGAAATAATGAAGATGAAGAAAATATTTCTGAAATTAGAAAAAGAATGAACGATGTTATTAATACGATTGTTTGTTCAAAAGAATTAATAAATGGTTCTAGTGCTGGAGCTGGAGATAGTGGTAATGTTGCAGCTGTGTCAGAACAAATTAGAAGAGTTAATTTAAAAAACGTTTGTGAAAATGGATATATAGGTGGTCTTTATGGCAATGTTAAAGATATAGCTGATGTTGGTTTAAAGCAAGCCACTAAGGAAAAATATGCAAGAGAAATAAAAGCGTTTATTGAGTATTATAGATTACATTATGGTAGAAATAATGCTGATTCGTGTACTGTTAATAATGCTGGAAAAACAGGCGAGTTTTCGGTGTGGAAGCAGGGTGATAGCAGATGGGGTAGTATAAACTTAGGAACTGGTGGTTCTACTGTAAGGAACGCTGGTTGTACGGTTACTTCTGTAGCTATGCAGATTGCTCGTTCTGGAACCAGACTTGGTGCTTTGCCTGAGGGTTATACTGAATTTAATCCTGGAGCTTTTGTAACTGTTTTGAACCAAAATAATGGCTTTGCTGGTTCGGCTTTTAGTTGGTCTGGTTTTTCTACTATCGCACCAAATTGGCGCGATGCTGGATATAAGGAAGTTAATACAAGTTCCCATAGTGTTTTGGCGGATGCTGTAAGTAAGGAATTATCTAGTGGCTATGAAGTTGATGGCAAAAACTATCAAAAATTTTTGATTTTATATTTTAAAGCAAAGGATCATCCTATGCACTGGGTTGCAATTAATGGTGTTGAAAACGGTAAAGTTACTTTTTATGACCCTGGTATTAATGCAACCACGCTTGATGGGTATACTAATTGGTATGCTAATGGTTATAGGGTTATGTATGCTACTGATGTTGAATATGGAAGTACTGGAGTTTCTAATTTGAGCTCTGATGAGTGTGGTGACGATTTTGTTCAAAGCTATTTAAAATGGGTTAATATATTTGAAGGGTATGATACTTGTAATTATAAAGGAAGAGGAGAAGGCACTGGTTATAAAGCTAATATAGTTTCTGGTGATGCAGGAGGATGGACAACATATCCAGGTATTACAATGAATACTGGTAAGTCTATTGCTCATAGAATGGGGTATACCGATTGGGAAACTGATATTATGAATCAATGTGTTGACAAGCAGCAACTTGATAGAATCGCACCGGTTGTTGTTCAAGAACTTTTCTTAGATAAAGTTCAAGCAGAGTTAAGTTCAAGAAATATTAATGCTAATACTGCTCAAGTGACATCATTAGTTAGTGTTGCTTGGGGCGGAAGTGATAACGAAGTTACTATTATGGATGCTTATAAGCAATATGGTCAAAATAGTACAGAACTTTTAAATGCTTTTAGGAGTACTTTTGGTGGTGGCATGAGTTGTAGTACTAAGTTTTCTAATGGACTTATGAAAAGAAGACTAAGTGAATATGAACTATTTATGACTGGCAATTATAAGTCTAATGCTGAAAGTTATTATAGGTCTTGTTCGTATTCAGCAAGTTTAAGTAAAGAGGAAATAATGTCTTATTGGCCAACAGGCAATTAAAAAGTGATGAGTTAATCATCACTTTTTTCGTAATTTTGCATCTCTTTTATAAATTTTTTTAATTCTGATTGTAGTAAGTCACATTTTATTTTACAATCTCCGTTTTTGCTGGTTATATTACATTTAAATTTATTATCTTTTAATGTTGCTGTTTGTTTTAAATTGCAGCCATTATTATCATTGTATAGGTATGATATGTTAGATATAGAATTATTTACATTTATTATTATTGTTTCATTCATGCTATTATCTTGATTTGTTATTGTTACATTTTTTTCGTTTGTTGTTATATTATAGGAATATTTTTTAGTAGTTGTTTGATTGCCAGTGGTTTCTTTTAAGTCTTTATAATATATGTTTTTAATATTTTCTTCAAAGCCGTCGTCTTTTAGATTTTGGATTATTTGATTTTTATTATCATGTTTGTTTAAATTAGTTAAAATAATTGTTATTAATATAATTAAAAATACTATTATTCCCAATGTTACGTATCTTTTTATTTGTTTTTCTTTTTCTAACTCAAGCATATGATCACCCTATATAAATTATATCAATAATATGAATTTTATTCAATTTTATTGACACTATTTTTTTAAATATATATAATTAAAATGGTGATGGTATGGAATTTGCATTTAATGATGATGGAAGTATTAAAAAAGTTTTTCTGATTGCTCCAGTGGTTTTGTTAATATGTTTGATATCCTTGCTTATTTTCTTTATTTTTAGAGTAACTTCTAAGGATTATGTTATTGTAAATGAAATGTTAATACTTAAAGGGCAAGGATTAAAGTGGGATAGAGTTTCCGAATTAAATAGTGAAATTTTAGATAATACTTTCACTGTTTATAGTTTAGATGGGATTAATGATGATGTTATTTTAAGTTATAATGATGGGATTTTTTATTATATTAATAAAAAATATGAAGATTTGCAGATTAAAAACATTCAATATGCATGTAATTATAAATGTAAAATGAAATTTGGTAATTATGATTTTAATTATTTAAATGGTGATGATGTTAATTATCTTAAAGATTTGCTTAATGTCAGTGATGTTGGTAGTTTTATGAATCAGAGTTCAAAAGTTTCTTATGATTTTGACAACGATGGTGTTATTGAAACGGTATATACTGTAACAAATGCCAGTCTTGAATATACTGGTGAGAAGCAAAGATCATTATTATTTGTTGTAAAGAATGATAAAGTTTTGCAGATTTTAGATGATGATGATCCTAATTATATCGTTCGAAGTGTACTTGATTTGAATAATGACGGTAAATATGAGCTCATAGTTAGTAAAGGTGATTTGGATATATCTACGTTTAGTAGTTGTTATCAGATTTATACTTTAAAAAATGGTAAATTTGTACGAATAATGGATTGTAAGTAAATAGTTATTTTGATTTATCAAATATTTGATAAATCTTTTTTTGTCAATATTGTTTAAAAAAAATTATGGGATTTTTGTTAAAATTATATTTAGAAATTTCTTATGACGTAATTATATTTTATTTTAAGTTTGTTCATTTACTTATTAATTTATACGTGTTATAATTGAAGTGATTTTGAAATTTAAGGGAGGATTTGTATGAAACTAAAGGTTAGAGCTGATTCTAAAGATTGGGCTATGTTTGGTGTTTATTGTGTAGTACTTTTATTTTTTGTGGCGATAGCGCTTTTAAATATTATTCAGTTTGCTAAAGGTGATTTGGAACATCCATTTCATGGTCTTAACCCATTTCCGGCTTTTGGTCCAAAATATATTGGTTTGACTTTGTTTTGCTATGTTGTGGCTGTTTTTGCAAGTATATATAGTGTTAAAGATAGGTTCTTTGATATGGATGAAGGAATTGGTATTGCAGTTGGTCCTAGAAAAAACAAGAAAGGTTATTCTAGGTGGGCTACTGACAGTGAATTAAAAAAAGAATTAAAAATGGTTAAAGTTCAAGCAGAATCATCTGAATACGGTGGAATCCCACTAATTAATGATGGTAAAAAAATGTGGGTTGATAGTGGTGAAGGACATAATATTATTATTGGATCTACTGGTGCTGGTAAAACACAAGTTGCAATTTTCCCACTTGTTCATTCTCTTGCGAAACATGATGAGTCTATGATAATAACTGATCCTAAGGGTGAGATATATGATGAAACATCGGAAATGCTTAGAAAAAGAGGATATAATGTAGTTTTACTTAATTTACGTGATCCTCAAAAAGGTAGTGGTTGGAATCCTCTACATTTACCTTATAAATATTTTAAAGATGGTAATACTGATAAGGCTAATGAGCTTACGGATGACCTTGCTATGAATATTTTGTATGACGAAAATGCTCAAAACCAAGATCCATTCTGGGAGAAAACTTCTGCTGATTATTTTTCTGGTATTTGTTTGGGATTATTTGAAGATGCTAAGGAAGAGGAAATTAATTTAAACAGTGTTAATGCATTTACAACTATTGGTGAGGAAAGATGCGGTTCTTCTATTTACGTTAATGAATACTTTAAGAGTAAGGATCCTAATTCACCTGCTTATATTAGTGCGTCATCTACTATAGTTGCTCCTAGTGAAACTAAGGGAAGTATTTTATCTGTATTTAAGCAAAAGTTAAGATTGTTTGCGGCTCGTGAAAATTTATCAGAGATGCTTTCACATAGTGATTTTGATTTTGAAGATATTGGTAGTAAGAAGACAGCGGTATTTATAATTGTTCAAGATGAAAAGAAAACATATCATTCACTTGTTACTATTTTTCTTAAACAATGTTATGAGGCACTTGTTGATTATGCTCAAAAAAATGGCGGCAAACTTCCTTATAGAACTAATTTTATTCTAGATGAGTTTGCAAATATGCCACCGCTTAAAGATGTTGATACAATGGTATCTGCTGCTCGTTCACGTAAGATGAGATTTTATTTCGTTATTCAAAACTATGCACAGCTTGCTGAAGTTTATGGTAAAGAAAAGGGAGATACTATTAGAGGTAACTGTACAAATATAGTTTATTTGATCAGTACTGAACTTGCTGCACTAGAAGAGATAAGTAAAATGTGCGGTGAATATGAAATAAAAGAAAAAGATAAAGATGGAAATGAGAAAAAAGAAACTCGTCCTTTGATCACAGTTAGTGATTTACAAAAACTTAAAATGGGTGAAATTATTTTACTTAGACTTCGTATGAACCCTTTTAGAACTAAGTTAAAACTAAATTATCAAATTAATTGGGGACCTTATGAAAAGGTTGAAAAGGCAGTATATCCAAATCGTGAAAAGGAACCAGTTCATATTTTTGATTTAAAAGGTTTTGTAGACGCAAAGCGTCAAGAAAGATTGGATAGTTTAGTTAATTCAGTTTTACCTGGTTTTTCTGGAAAAATGAATCAAGCTAATAAGCCACTAAATACTGATGCTATTGTTAGGAGTATAGATGCTAAGATTGCTGAATTAGAAGCTGAAGAAAGAAGAGCGGCTAGTAAGGGTACTAGTGGTAAAACGGCTATTGGTGAAATAGAACCGGTTAAAAAACCTGTAGTAGTTCCTGTGAATAATATTGCTGAAGTAAATAGGTCTATAGAAAGCTTTAATAAACAATCAGTTATTAATGAAAAACCTATTATATCTCCGCAAGATTTTGCTTCTAGAATAACTGAAAGTGTTAATAAAGTGGCAAGTGAAAGTAAAAATACTCAGCCAGTTATTAAAGAAGTTAAGAAGGATGTTATATCTGATGATTTTAATGATGATTATGTTACTGATGATCAATTCTTTGATGATTTCTTTGCAGATGATGAGTAAACAAGCAAAATAATTTGCTTGTTTTTTAGTCTTATATAAAATAATATGTCATTTTTAAAACATATAATGTTTTAGAGGTGATTAATATGGAAATTTCAATTAGGGATTTATTAAGTGTTAATAATCCTAATATTATTGATATAAGGTCTAATCAAAAATATAATGATAATCATATACCTGGATCTGTAAATATAAGTAATGATATTTTAATTAATAATCCTAGTAAGTTTTTAGACAAAGGTTCTGTTTATTATATATATTGTCAAAAGGGTATAACTTCTAGAGTTACTAGTCAAATATTAAGGGCTTTAGGGTATAATGTGGTTAGTGTTAATGGCGGCTATGAATCATACGTATTAAATAAATTTTAAAAAAGTTATAATATAGTAAAAATGGAATATAAAAATATGATAAAAAGGCAAATTCACGTAAAGGAATTTGTCTATTTTTTATGCAAAAATAAGTTAAAAATATGCAAAATGGTCATTTGTTTAAAAAAAATAAGTGTGATAATATGTGTCTTAAGAGCTCTTAACTTATAAAAAGGAGGATTATAAATGAATAAAATTTATAAAAAATGTATAGAAGAAATGATAAAAGAATTGGAAGAAAAAGGGGAAGTAATACCGGCGACTAATGATTATATATTTAAGGCACTATTTCAGGATAAAGAGATGAGAGGGATATTATCATTTGTTATAAGTGAAGTAACGGGGATAGATAAAGAATATATTTTTGAACATTTAGTATTTAGAAATAGTGAGATTCCAAAGAGGAATATAACAGAGAAAGCAAATACTAATGATTTAGTAGTTGATATAGAAAATACAACAATTAGCTTAGAGATGAATAGTAATAATGGGTTAGATACAAAATTTAGAAATAGTGCACATTATCATAGTTTAATAGTAGATAGTATAAAACAGGCAGATACATATAAAGATGCGAAAATAATAATACAAATTAATTTTGACAATAAAAGACCATTTTCAAAAGAATTAATATCAGAGATAATGCTTATGGATGTTTTAACAGGTAAAATAGATGAAGAAAATTATAAAAAATATCGGATAAATCTTTCCAAAGTAAGGCAAAAAGATTATAATAAAAGTGAAATAACGAGATTTGAGAGAATATTATTAGTGATACAAGAAAAAGATAAAGAAAAACTAAGAAGCCTTGCTGGGGAAGATAAGGAGATAAAGAAAATGGAAGAGAAGATAGAAAAAATGTCAAAAAGCCCAAGATATGTAAGCTTATATGATGAAGAGAAGCTTTACAAATTATCATTAAGTATTGCTGAACATGAAATGAAGAAAGAGGCGGCGAGAAAGGGATTAGAAGAGGGCATGAAACAAGGAATAGAAAAAGGAATAGAAAAAGGAATAGAGCAAGGAACTTATCAAAATAAAATTGAAATAGC
>AUXO013605250.1_pt1 | contig 10759 bp, 11 predicted proteins | sample 768731 | NCBI WGS metagenome assembly AUXO01 (sample SAMN02715735, study PRJNA202380) | gut metagenome | biome: sheep rumen | host: Ovis aries | place: New Zealand: Palmerston North
CTCATATCAATTATCAAAAAAATATGGATATAGAGAAAGAGATTATTTAAAAGAGAAAAATTTTACAAAAGCACCAGATAAACAAGCTCAACTAAATGATTTATTAAAGAAGATGAAAAGACAAATACGAGTAAATGGCTCTCAACATACCGCAACTCTCCACTATGTATCAAACTATGGATATATTCCATTATGGATTCTTGTAAAAGTATTATCTTTTGGTATTGTTAGTGAAATGTATCAAATCTTAAAAACAGAAGATCAAAATGAAATTGCAAAAATATATGGAATAGAGCCAGACGTATTTACAGTATATTTACCAATTTTAGCGAACTATCGTAATCTTTGTGCTCATGAGGATATTTTATATGAAAACAAAACCCAAAAAGCTATTAATGACACGGTATTTCATCAATTATTAAAAATACCGAAAGAGGAAGAAGAATATACAAAAGGAAAAAATGATTTATTTGCTCTAATGATTATAATGAGACAAATGTTAAAAAAAGATGAGTTTAAGAATATGACCATGGAATTAGATAATGTAATTGCAACGTTAAATTATAATCTTCATACAATATCAGTAGATAAAGTATTGGATAGAATGGGATTTCCATTAAACTGGCAAGACTTAGCCAAAATCGAAAGGAGCAAAGAGATAGATGAATAAGGATTCAAAGAAAGAATTTCTCAAAGAAATTTTTCTTATAACCTCATCGTTTGTGATGGGAGGAATTATCATGCTAGCTCTAATTCAGTTCACTCCTTTAGTGAATAATATCCTAGGTAATAAACATAATTATATTGTGACCAAAAATGAATCAGAAGTATATGAGAAAGGTTCTCTTTCAGCTTCTGTAAAAAAAATATATGATGCTGTAGTCGTAGTACAAGGTTATAAAAATGAATCTTTAGAAAATAGTGGGACAGGTTTTATTTATAAAGTAGATAACAAGTATGGATATCTCTTAACAAATGAACATGTAATAGGAGATAGTAATAAAGTAAATATTGTTTTAACATCTGAAGAAGAAGTTCCTGCTGAAGTATTAGGAAAAGATGAATATTTAGATCTTGCAGTTCTTAGAATAGAAAAACAAAAAGTATCGTTAGTTGCTAACATTGGCAGTAGTGAAAAAGTGAACTTAGGAGATACAATTTTCACTGTTGGATCTCCATTGGGTTATGATTACCGAGGTAGTGTTACCTCTGGAGTATTATCAGGAAAAGATAGAATGGTTTCTATCAATGTTTCAAGTGGCACTAATAATGATTGGATTATGCGAGTATTACAAATTGATGCTTCAATCAACCCGGGAAATAGTGGAGGACCATTACTAAACGTAAATGGAGAAGTAATAGGAATCTGTTCCTTAAAATTAGTAGATGATGATATTGAAGGAATGGGCTTTGCAATTCCCATCGAATATGCTATGAGCCATGTAGATTCTCTAGAAAAAGGCAAAAAAATCAAATGGCCAGTTTTAGGAATTAATATGGTTAATGTATCAGATACAAGTAGTTTAGTAAAGCATGATATAAAGATATCTTCAAAATATAAAGAAGGGGTAGTAATTACTGATGTTAAAGAAGGATCAAGTGCCGCTGCTTCAAACCTACAAAAAGGCGATATTATTATCAAAGTAGATGATACGAAAGTAAAAGATATTGCCTATTTACGTTACGAATTATATCAACATCAAGCAGGAGATCAACTAGAAATAACCTATATTAGAGATAATAAAGAAAGAACAACTAAGATTACTTTAAAAGATTAATATGATGATAAAATAAATCAAATGAAAAGTATCCCATCATGATAGGATACTTTTTTACTATATTTTTCTGAAAACTCATGATATAATAATGCACGAAAAGGGAGTATGATAGTATGTTAAAAATATTTAAGACCAGTTTAACTGATAAAATGATTAAAAAATCAAAAAAAATAACAGTTGATTCTTGGATAGAACTCAGTACTCCGACGAACGATGAAATTGACAAGGTGGTATTAAAAACAAAAGTAGATAAAGATTTAATTTTAAAAATGTTAGATGATGAAGAACTACCAAGAGTAGAACAGAGTGGTAATGCAACACTTGTAGTTATCGATACACCATACCTAGATCAAGAAGAAGAAAGACATACCTATAAAACATATCCATTGGGAATCATTATTACAGATAATAACTACGTCATAACAATATCACCAAAAAGAACTACTATTTTAAATGATTTTAAAAAGAATAAAGTAAAGGATTTTAGAACAGCAAAAAAGGTTAGATTTTTAATTCAAATTTTATTAAAGACCTCTAACAGTTACTTAAGAGCATTAAAACAAGTAAACAAAGATATGGAAGAAAAAGAACAAGAATTAGAAAAATCAACAGAGAATAAAGATTTAATTGAATTATTAGAAATAGAAAAAACGTTAGTATACTTTATTACTTCTTTAAAAGCAAACGATTTAGTTCTAGAAAAATTATCGAAAGGAACAATATTTCCATTATATGAAAATGATTTAGATTTATTAGAAGATGCAATAATAGAAAATAAACAGGCTATTGAAATGAGTGGTATTTATAGAGATATCTTATCTTCTATTACAGATACTTATGCGAATATAGTATCTAATAACTTAAATTATATTATGAAATTTCTTGCTGGAGCAACAATTGTTTTATCAATTCCTACTATGATTTCTTCCTTCTTAGGAATGAATGTTCCACTAGGTAGTATTTCAACCAATCCAGCAGCATGTCTAATAATAACGATTTTATCGATTGTATTATCATTAATTGTTGCTTTCATTTTGAAAAGAAAAAATATGTTATAAAAAGATTCAACGTGAATCTCTTTTTTTATGCATAAGAAATTATTCTCTCTATAAAAAGAAAAAAGTAGCCAATTGAGAAGATTTCCATATTTTATAATAGAGGTGAATTTATGAACAATGGAAATCTAGTAGGTGTAATAGTAGATGCTGGACATGGAGGATTAGATAGTGGTGCAGTAGGGAATAATTTAGAAGAAAAAGATTTAACACTTGAAGCTGCGACTTATATTTATAATCGATTACAAGAATTAGGAATTCCTGCTAAAATGACAAGAACAGATGATACATATTTACCAAAACAAGAAAGAGTCAAGAAGGTATTAAGTTTATATGATAATAGTCCTAATACTATTTTAATATCAAATCATATCAATGCAGGAGGTGCAGAAGGTGCAGAAGTGGTTTATTCCTTAAAAAATAATCCTACTCTTGCGAATTTAGTTCTTGATAATATAGGATCTTATGGCCAAATAAAAAGAAAAACATATCAAAGAAGATTACCAGAAAATCCTAATAAAGATTATTATTACATTTTAAGAGAAACTGGAAACACGGAGCCAATTTTAATAGAATATGGTTTTATTGATAATGAGAAAGATGCTACTAAATTAAAAAATAATATTACAGATTATGCTGAAGGAGTTGTAAAAGCAATTGCAGAGTACACAGGTTATCCTTATACAAAAGAAGAGGCTATAGAAAGCCAATATATAGTACAAAAAGGTGATACTCTATACTCTATATCGAAAAAATTTAATATACCAGTTTCAGATATTAAAAATATAAATGGACTAACATCTGATAATCTATCAATCGGTCAAGTATTATTCTTAGATAATCAAAATGAACCGATAGAAGATTTATCAACTTATATAGTAAAAAAAGGAGATACCCTATATTCTATAGCAATACAAAATAACTTAACAGTAGAAGAATTAAAAAAAATAAATAATTTAACCAATAATACTTTATCGATAGGACAACAATTAAAAATTCCAACAACAGGACAAGAGAATAATAATATGACAATCTACAAAGTACAAAAAGGAGACAGTTTATGGAAAATTGCTCAAAGATTTAACATTCCGGTAACAGAATTAATAGAACAAAATGGTTTAAAAGACTTAACTCTTCAAATCAATCAAGAATTATTAGTTCCCAAAATGGAAGAAGACACCTATATAGTAAAAAAAGGAGATACTCTTTGGTCAGTATCCCGTGAAAACAATATAGAAGTATCGAAACTAAAAGAATTAAATCAATTAACAGATAATCTTCTAACAATCGGTCAAGTACTAAAAATAAAATAAAATAAAATAAAATAAAAGAGCAAGGGCTCTTTTATTCGTTAGAACTATCTCTTAATTTGTAAATTCCAAAACCAAATATTCCTACAATCGATAGAATAATTATTAATGTAAGAACATCATTTGAAGAATTTTTTTCTTCTGCTTTTTTATCAGAACCAAGATATTTCATAATATCATAACGTTCAGAAACTGGTTGCTCAAATACTTTTTTAATTTGATCAATCATTTCTTCTTCATAGCTTTCTGTGAAACCATTCCAAGATTTATCACCAATAATGATATATGGAACTCCCTCTGCTTTTTCTTTTCTTGCCTCTGCTACTTGTTGCATTAATTCTGCATTTTTTTCATCTTGCCATGTTTCATAGTCTACAATTTCAAAGAAACTTCCGTATTCTTCTTCAATAGATTTAAACCATTCTTCAGCTTCCTGACAATGAGGACATCCTTCTCCTCTAAAGAAATAAATCTTTACTTCTTTAGATTCTTCATTCTCAGTTGTCTCTGTTGCTTCCGTTGTTTCCGCAGTCTCAGTATTCTCAGTAGCCTCTTCCTCTCCTTCAGCAAATACGGCAAAAGGTAAGATAAAGAATGCAGCTAATAAAACAAATAAAACTTTAAACTTCTTCATATATTTAACCTCCTAATAATAGGATAGCACAAAAAAAAAGAATAGAAAATATGAAAAAACAAAGTTTCATCAAATATTCACATTCTATGGAATGATTTTTTTATCAAATGGAGGAATAAAACTTTCTAAAGCAGCTTCTCCTTCTTGAATAAAAGCATTTTCAACTCCAATCGTTAAAGCATAGTTAACAACTTCTTCATATTCCTCTTCAGTAAGCCTACGATTTAAATTTTGATAAGGACAAGAAGAGACAGGAGTATATTGGTTCATAATACTAATATAGATATCATTATGATAAGTATGATACAAGTAATCAATAATCTCTTTTGCATCTCTAGTATGTTCTGGTAAAACTAAGACACGCACAACAACACCTTTTTCTAATAATCCATTATCATTAATTTGTACTTTTCCAACCTGACGAACCATTTCATCAATAGCCATTGTTGCTGTCTCAAAATAGTTAGAACAATCTGAATACTTCATCGCAAGACTATCATCATAGTATTTTAAATCTGCCAAATAGATATCAACTAATCCTCTCATCATCATTAATGTTCCTATACACTCATAACTACTCGTATTATAGACAACAGGAATAGTAAGATCCTTATTTTTGATTTTATGTAGAATATAAGCAATTTGTGGAACATAATGAGTTGGAGTAACCAAATTAATATTATGCGCTCCCATACTCTGTAGTTTAATCATAATCTCTCCTAAGCACTTATTACTAATCTCTTTCCCATATCCCTCTAAACTGATTTTTTTGTTTTGACAATACATACACCGCATATTACAGTTGGAAAAGAAAATAGTTCCACTACCATTTTCACCAGAAATAATAGGTTCTTCCCACATATGAAGACTATAATAGGCAAGTTTAATTCGATTACCAGAATGGCAATAACCTTTTTCATGATATCGATTTACTCCACACTTTCTAGGACATAAATTACAATTTTTTAATATTTCCATAGTAAAACCTCTCCGATATTTTATCATAAAAAGAAAAAATAGCAAATGCTATCTATAAGAATATTTTAGTAAGAATCAATACAATAAAAATAAGAACTAATATACTTAAAAGTACACTAATAACGGCATATCGAGTAATTGCTCCCTTTTCATAATTCTCATCGATTTTTCTTAATTGTTTGGTTTTTAAAAACTCCAAGTTTTCCGTTTCAGAAAACTCTCTAGTAGAATCCAATAACATTTGACTAATTTTCGTATTATCATTTTCTATTAAATTTGAATTAATTTGACTTGTCTCTGGTAAATCACTAACCAGTACATATTGTACAACTTTATCTGTTTTCATCAAATTGCGAATAATAGAAGTTTTTCTCTGATCAATCTTTGACTCAATAAAATTTAAAAATAGAGGATTCCCTTCTTTCATGATAAAAAGATATTCCCAAGAAACGACTGGAATCATATATCCAAAAAAGGAAATGGTATCTCTACCAAAAATCTCTTTAGCTAATTTACTACTGAAAATACTTTCTTTTGCTCGAGGATTGTTATCATCATCATGGTAATAATCTTTAGAGATAATAGTTCCATCCGCAAGTCGCTCAAAGCAGAAAACATCTATAAACAAATGAGCATCATCATATACCGTAACAGCTTCCTCCCCTAGAGAGATTCCATCTTTTATAGTCTTTAAAGAAGAAAGACGTTGATCTCTTACTTCCAATGAAAGATTTTGACAAATGTTTTTAAAACGTTCGATATCCTTTTCATTTAAATGAATCTGTATAGAAGGAATAGTATATTGAAAATCATCATGAAATTTTAAATATGCAGAAAAAGGTCCCATTAATTGATAATCAATTCCTTCTTTTTGTAACATTTCAATTAATTCATGAAATCTAGAAGTAAGAAACTCATTACGAGAAGTAGAACTATCAGTTAATTCTTCTATAGAATTATTTTCCTTGATTGATTCATCTTCATCAATATCTAATAACTCATCCACCACACTATCACATCCTATAAAAATTATATCATGAAGAATATAATTAGTCTAATAAAAGTAGTATTTTGAAAAAGAAAGGAATTCTATAGAATAAAGAATTGACAAGAAAAAAGATAAGAATTAAAATGAAAATAGAAAGGAGAATAGGAATGAGAAAATATATAGCAGAATTCGTTGGAACCTTTACATTAGTGCTTTTTGGAACAGGAATAGCCGTTGTATCAGGAGGTGACTTAGTTGCTACATCCTTAGCTTTTGGATTAGCTATTATAGCGGAAGCTTATGTAATTGGAAATATTTCAGGATGTCATGTGAATCCAGCTGTATCTTTGGCCATGTTAATGCAGAAAAAATTAAGTGGTAAAGATTTTTGTGGTTATGTTGCAGCTCAAGTATTAGGAGCAGTTGTAGGAAGTGCAATATTAGTTCTAATCTTAACAGGAACAGATATTGGAACGGCCTCTCTAGGCGCAAATTATTACGGAGAATTGTCTGCCAATGGAATTACCTGGATTGGAGCTTTATCAACAGAAATTATTCTAACAGCAATCTTTGTATATACAATCCTAGGAGTAACAGATGATGCAAAATATGCCAATGTAGCTGGTATTGTAATCGGATTAACTCTTACATTTGTACATTTATTAGGAATTCCACTAACAGGAACTTCTGTAAATCCTGCTAGAAGTATTGCACCAGCAATCTTCTTACGAGGAGATGCTTTGAAACAAGTATGGGTTTTCATAGTAGGACCACTATTAGGTGGAGCATTTGCTTCTATTCTATTTAAATATCTTAACAAAGAAGGAAAAGAACCAAGAAAGAAAGCAAAATAAAAGAGATTATAGATTTTATTTCAGATTTCTAAATCTCTTTTTTTATGCTAGTATCTTCATCAAAATTAATTGTTAATAATAAGTTCTGAGTAATATCACTTCTCCGATTACGAATTTCACTCATAGTATAAATAAGAGAGTCAAAACTTTCCCACAAAGAAAAAGAAAATAAAAAGCCAAAAACTTCCAGAAAAAATAAACTTCCACTATAAATGGATAAAAAGGCATATCCTAGTAATGAAATAATTCCAATAAAAATAAGAACTATCACTTTTCTACGATACTTTACGTATTCTTTTTGTATTTTATATAATTCAATAGCATAGTGTTCTTTAATAAGATGACGGATCAATTCTTGCTCTTTAGGATGAAACTTTACCCCTACAATATGTAATTGAATTTGAATAGTACTATCTAACATAGAAGTTTTATCTTCAATAAAAGAATACACACTAGGTAATAAATCTATTTGATTGTGAACTGTTCTAGAATCAAATAACTCTTCCTTATCATGAATATTATAAAAGACATCAGCATCCCCATCATTTGTTAAAAATTCATTATTAATATATCCATCTAAATATTCCTTCTTAGAATAAATCTTGATTTTTTCCTTCATTTTATTTTGAAAATCATTCATCCAATCACCTCGTATATTTTTATACTTCTATTATAATACAAAGTTATAAAAATAAAAAAGATATTAAAAAAAAAGAAGATATGATACAATGAAAATAGGAGGACGTTATGAATAATATATGGGTAATTGTCATAATCTTTGTATTTAGTATTGTAATAGCAGGAATCATTAATGTTTTATTAAACCGACAAGAAGAAAAAGAAGAATTAGAAAAGAAAAAAAACTTACCGGAAAAATCATCTATGATACCTAACTTTACTATTTTAGAGGATTCAGAAGAAAATGATTTTAGAAAGTTAATGGAAAGCTTTAATAAAGAATCTGGTAAAAAAGAAATTGCTATTGGTTGGAATGAACAAGAAGAAATCAAAGCAATAGATTTTCAACATAATAGCCATTTCTTAATTGTAGGTACAACCGGAGGAGGAAAATCCATCAGCTTGAACGAAATAATTTCTAGTATCATTATGAATTATTCAGCAGAGGAAGTCAAAATAGTCACAATTGATACAAGTATGGTAGAATTAAGCACTTTTAATGGAATTCCCCATTACATAAAAGATACAATTATCTCTCCAAATGAGATAGCAGATGAACTAGAAGAATTACAAAAAGAAATGAAACGTCGACAAAAAGAAGATAATCAACAAGAATTGTTTATTATAATAGATGATTTTTATGATATTTGTTCTTATGATTCTAAAATAATATCAACAATGGAAAACTTATTAGAAGTAAGTAGAGAAAAGAATGTTCATTTTATTCTCGCAACCGATACTCCATCTAATGATATCATGACAAAAGATATCAAAAAGCAAATTGATGGAACTATTTATTTAACACTTGCTCCAGGTGAGAAGCATGACTTTGAATTAGCTCTGACAAAGAATGACATTGAATTCTTAACAGAAATAGGAAATGCCATCTATAAAACAGAAGATACAAAAGAGAAAATAAAAATACCAGAAGTTCTAGAAAAAGATATCAAAGCAATAAAAAACTGTTTTCCTAAACACTATTAGGAAACAGTTTTTTTTTACTGATTTTCTTCCAAATATTCTTCCAAATCATCTTTCCAATGAAGAGAAGAAGATTCTTCCATCATAGCACATTCATAATCTCCAACAGCTTTAAATAATTTAGAAATTCCTCTTCGATCTTTTTTATAGTTTGCAATATTATCTCTACGAATTCCAATTTCTCCACCAGTAGCATAACTATCAATATCTGCTCCAATATAGATAAATTCCCATTTAGAATGATTATGAATCATACGACGAATAGTCTGTTTATCAAATTCTTTTGATGCATTCTCATATCCATCAGTAATAATGACAAATAATACCTTATCCGTATCCATTTGACTCATATAAGAGATGGTATTACCTAAAGCATCGTATAATGCAGTACAACCACCAACATAATATTCATGACTAGTAAGATTCTCCACCTTTTGAGCAGCAATTCTTTTATGTAAGTAAGAATATTCATCACTAAATAATACTGTAGTAATATTTGTTTCAAAAGAATTTTTCTTCTCCTTTTCTAAATATTCATTAAAACTACTAATCGTATTCTCCTCACTTCCGCTCATTGAGCCACTCTTATCAAGAATAAAAACTACATCTAATTTTTTCTTTTCTTTTTTCATATTATCTCTCCTTTTCTGTTATAATAATATCGAAAAAAAAGAAGCATTTGGTCGCATAGGAGGGGACATTTATGTTTATCAAAAGAAAATTAGAAAAATACTTAAAAGAAAACCTACAACCAAGAAAAAGAATGTCTGTACAAAGACTATTTGAAAAAGAAGAAGACTCTTTTGAGATGCAAGATTATGAAGAATCAAAAGACTTTTATAAACAACGAGATATTAATACTTTTATTGAAACAAATAAAGAAGAAGATACTTTTCAAACAAAATTATTTCAGTTTATAGATGAAAAATGTTTAAAAGATTCAGATGTATACAATAAAGTAAATATAGATCGAAGACTGTTCAGTAAAATAAGGAGCAATAAGAATTATCATCCTAGTAAAGAAACAGTAATATTGCTAGGATTTGCATTAGAACTTTCTGAAGAAGAAATCGAAGATTTCCTACAAAGTGCTTCCTATTCTCTTCCCATGAATACGACATTTGATTTAATTATACGCTTTTGTTTTAAAGAAAAAATTTATAATGTGAATCAAGTAAATGAATTTTTATATGAACATGAATGTAAAGTATTAAATAATTAAAAGGAGAAAAATGAAACAAGAAGAAATAATAAAACAATTAACCAATAAGCTAAATCACTTAAAAAAGATAGACTTCTATGATTATTTTCCGAATATTATAGAAGATTTAGATTATATGAGTGAAAAGTTATGGATAGATATGAAATCTTTATCAGAAGAAGAACAAGTAGATAGTCGTTATGAAATAAATGAATTAGTAATTTCCTATTTTATGGAAGTAATAAAAATATATTGGAAAGAAATCTATCATGAAGAAGTAGATTATTCTTTTGATGAATTAT
>AUXO017046432.1_pt1 | contig 10759 bp, 19 predicted proteins | sample 768731 | NCBI WGS metagenome assembly AUXO01 (sample SAMN02715735, study PRJNA202380) | gut metagenome | biome: sheep rumen | host: Ovis aries | place: New Zealand: Palmerston North
ACGATATCTTTAACACCAGCAAGTTCTAATACAGCACGTGCAGAACCACCGGCAACAATTCCTGAACCTTCTTTTGCAGGTTTAACTAAAACTTTAGCTCTACCTACAGCTCCGATTGCTTCATGAGGAATAGTACGGCCTTCTTGAAGAGAAATACGAACTACGTTCTTATTTGCCATCTTTGATGCTTTAGAAATAGCATCAGAAGTTTCATTAGCTTTACCTGTACCAATTCCAACTAGACCTTTACGGTTACCAACAACAACTGTTGCTGAGAAACGGAAATGTCTACCACCCTTAGTAACTTTAGTTACTTTACCAAGGTTAATAACTCTTTCTTCAAGTAATTGTCTTTTTTGACGATTGTTATGTCTTTCAACTCTTGCCATTATTGTAACCTCCTAAAATTCTAGTCCTGCTTCTCTTGCAGCTTCTGCAAGTGCAGCAACACGTCCATGATATTGGTATCCACCTCTATCAAAGACAATAGTTTTAATCTTCTTATCTAAACATTTTTTAGCAATGTCAGTACCTACAGCCTTAGCGCCTTCGATATTTGAACCATTAACTTTTAATGCTAAAGAAGAAGAACTTACTAAAGTTACGCCGTTTACATCGTCGATAACTTGAGCATAAATTTGTTTATTTGATCTGAATACGTCTAATCTTGGCATTTCTGGAGTACCAGAAACTGTCTTTCTTACACGAGCGTGTCTTGCTAGACGTGTACTATTTTTTGAAACTTTCTTTATCATATTATCACCTACTTAGACGCTTTCTTGCCTTCTTTACGACGAATATGTTCATTCTTGTAACGGATACCTTTACCTTTATATGGTTCTGGTTTTCTTAACTTACGAACATTAGCCGCAAATTCAGCTACTTTTTGTTTATCTACACCTGAGATTTCGATTTCAGTTTGAGAAACTTCTTTAACAGAAAGTCCTTCTGGAACTGGAACGTTAACTGGGTGTGAGAAACCTGCATTAACACCAATTGTGTTACCTTTAACTTGGAAACGATAACCTACACCAACTATTTCAAGATTTTTAGTATAACCTTTGTCTAAACCAACAATCATGTTGTTGATGTTAGAATTAGCTGTGCCAACCATCATGTTAGCTTCAGCACTATCGTTTACAACGTTAGTTTCGATTGTGTTTTCATTAATAGCAACTTTAACTAAAGGTGAAACTTTTGTAGTTAATACATTGTTTCCCTTCTTTAAAGTTACAGTATTGTTAGTTAGGCTTGCTTCAATTCCAGCAGGAATTGTAAGAATTCTTTTTCCGATTCTACTCATAGGTTTTTCTTACTTACTACCAAATGTAAGCAAGTACTTCGCCTCCTAACTTATTAGCTCTTGCTTCTTTATCAGTCATAAGACCTTTAGAAGTAGAGATTATTGCAATTCCAAGTCCATTTAGAACGTAAGGAATTTCACTAGCTTTGGCATATACTCTTAAGCCAGATTTACTAATTCTCTTAAGACCACGGATTACTCTTTCTTTACGATCACCGTATTTAAGAGTTAAAAGCATTTTATCGCCTTTAGTGTTTGATTCATATTTGTAATCAGCAATGAATCCTTCACTCTTTAAGATTTCAGCGATACCTTTAGTCATTTTAGTGCCTAGTACTTCAACAGTATCATATTTTAATTCGTTAGCATTACGAATTCTTGTAAGCATATCTGCTATTTTATCTTCTACCATCATAGTTAATTTTCCTCCCTTCTATTACCAACTTGATTTAGTTACGCCTGGAATTTGTCCTTTATTTGCTAATTCTCTAAAGCAAATACGGCATAAATGATATTTACGTAGAACACCATGAGGTCTTCCACATCTTTCGCATCTTGTGTAAGCTCTTGTTGAGAACTTAGGTTTGCGAGATTGTTTAACTTTTAAACTTGTCTTAGCCATAGTGTTCCTCCTTAATTTCTAAAAGGCATTCCAAAGCCTTTAAGTAAGCTTAATGCTTCTCCATTAGTATTAGCAGTAGTTACGAATACGATATCCATACCTCTAATTTTTAATACGTTATCGAATACGATTTCTGGGAATACTAATTGATCTTTTAAGCCTAATGTGTAATTACCATGTCCATCAAAAGCATTTTTTGAAATACCATGGAAGTCACGTACACGAGGTAAAGTGATTTTAACTAGTTTTTCTAAGAAGTTGTACATATTTTCACCACGTAATGTAACTTTAACACCGATAGGTTGTCCTTCTCTTAACTTGAAGCCAGCGATTGACTTACGAGCACGAGTAACGATTCCCTTTTGTCCTGTGATAGCTGCAATTTCTTTTTCAACAGCATCTAAATATTTTTCATCAGTCTTAGCATCACCAACACCAACATTAATAACGATTTTTTCTAATTTTGGTACTTGCATTACTGATTTGTAATTATATTCCTTCTTTAAAGCAGGAATAATTTCCTTGTTATATAATTCTTTAAAAGTACTCATTTATTCCCACCTAGTCTTTCTTTTCTTTCTTTGTTGTTGATTTCTTTGTTGTTTTTTCTTCAGCTTTTACTTCTTTTTTAGCTGCAGCTTTTTTAGCTTCAACTTTCTTAACATTAGAAATGTTAATTGGTCTTTCTACTTCAATGATGCCACCATTAGCACCACTTGCATCTGGTTTAACGTGTTTTTTAACAACGTTGATACCTTCAACGATTACTCTATTTTCTTTTCTTAAAACTTTTGTTACCTTACCAGTCTTATTACGATCATCACCGGCGATAACTACAACTTCATCATTAATTTTAATCATAGATTTACCTCCTATAATACTTCGTTAGCAAGAGAAACAATCTTTGTGAAGTTTCTTTCTCTTAACTCTCTAGCAACTGGTCCAAGTACACGAGTTCCAACTGGTGTTAAATCATCCTTAATGATTACGCATGCGTTATCATCAAATTTGATTAGAGAACCGTCTTTTCTTCTAACGCCTTGTCTAGTTCTTACTATAACAGCGTTACATACTTTACCTTCTTTAACTGTTCCGTTAGGAATTGCTTTTTTAACAGTACATTTAACAATGTCGCCGATGCCAGCAGTTTTACGTTTAGAACCGCCCATACATCTAATAACTAGTACTTCTCTAGCACCTGAGTTATCTGCAACTTTTAATCTTGATTCTTGTTGGATCATAATTTAAGCCTCCTAAAGTTCTACAGCTTCAACTAGTACTTCTACAAGTTCATATCTCTTAGTTTTTGATAGAGGTCTTGTAGCTCTAATTTTTACTGTATCTCCTACTTTAGCAACATTCTTTTCATCATGTGCTGCGTATTTCTTAGAGTATTTTACTCTTTTACCATATAAAGGGTGTTTCTTGTGTGTTTCAACAAGTACAGTAATGGTTTTATCATTAGCTGATGAAACAACTTTACCAACTAATGTTGCTTGTAAATTCTTATTTTCCATTATTCGTTACCTCCCTTAATTTCTCTTTCCTTTAGAACAGTTAACATTCTTGCGATGTCTTTCTTTAAAACATGCATTTGGTGAGGCTTTTCTAAAGCACCACGAGCTTGTTTCATACGCATATCAAGTAACTCAGCTTTTGAGTCTTTAACTTTTTGCATTATTTCAGCATCAGTCATTTTACGAATTTCTTGTGCTTTCATTATTTAGCCTCCTTTTTAATTATTTTGCAAGGAACGGCAAGTTTGTGTGAAGCAAGTCTTAAAGCTTCTCTTGCAGTAGCTTCATCGATATCTCCAACTTCGAACATGATTTTGCCTTTTTTAACTACAGCAACATATTCTTCAACGTTACCTTTACCTTTACCTTGTCTAGTTTCTAATGGTTTTCTAGTTCTTGCTAGGTGTGGGAATATATTAATATAAGTTGTTCCACCACGTTTCATATAACGTGTCATGGCAATTCTTGCTGCTTCGATTTGTCTTGCAGAAATGTAATTACCTTCCATAGCAACTAAACCGTATTCACCAAATTGAAGTTCAGTGTTTCCTTTTGCATTACCTTCGTAAGATATTCTATGTGGTTTTCTATATTTAGTTCTCTTTGGCATTAACATTAGAATCACCGTCCTTTACTTCTTTACGATTATTTCTTTTTGCTTCAGGTTTAGCATCGTTATTTCTCTTATTTAAGATTTCTCCTTTGTAAACCCAAACTTTAACACCGATCTTACCATAAGTAGTAGCAGCAGTAGATGTTCCGTAGTCGATGTCAGCACGAAGAGTATGAAGAGGAACAGTTCCTTCTACATAGAATTCGCTACGAGCCATTTCAGCTCCATTTAAACGACCAGATACTAATGTTTTAATACCTTTAACGCCAGCTTTTCTAGCGTTTCTAATTGCACGTTTTTCAGCGCTTCTATAAGGAGCTCTGTTTTCAATTTGCATTGCAATTGAATCAGCAATTAATTGAGCATTTGTATCTGCTTCTTTAGATACGTCAACAATTGAAACTTTAGCGTCTTCGCCACAGTTTTTCTTAAGTTCGTCTCTTAATTTGTTGATATCTTCACCACCACGTCCGATGATTACACCAGGTTTAGCAGTGTTAATAGTGATTTCAGGACGACCATTTCTTCTTTCAATAATGATTGAAGCTACAGCAGCGTCTTTTAATCTTTTTGCTAAGAATTCTCTGATTTTAAGATCTTGGTTTAAATCTTTAGCATAATCAGACTTATTAGCATACCAATTTGAAGACCAAGTTTTATTTACACCTAATCTAAATCCAATAGGATTAACCTTTTGTCCCATAATTAAGCGCCTACCTTTCCATCACTAACTTTTACAACGATGTGAGAAGTTCTGTGATCATTTCTTGCAGTTCTTCCGTGAGAAGCCATTTTCATTCTCTTAAGAACGATACCTGGATTAACCATACATTCAGATACTCTTAAGTCTGCTTCTTTAGCGTTGAAATTATTTACAGCATTTGCTACAGCACTTTCAAGTACTTTAGAAATTAATCTACTTGATTTAGTGTTTGTAGTTGCTAGAATAGCACGAGCTTCACTAACACTCTTTGCTCTTATAAGATCAAGAGTCATACGAGCTTTACGTGGAGCAACCATTGCGTTTTTATGAATTGAATAAGTTTCCATTTAAAACCTCCTATTTCCCTTGTCCTGCGTGTCCGCCAAACTTACGAGTTAAAGCGAATTCACCTAATTTGTGTCCTACCATATCTTCAGTTACGAACACTGGAATAAATTCCTTACCATTGTGAACAGCTAATGTGTGTCCTACAAAGCTTGGGAAGATAGTTGAACGACGAGAATATGTCTTAACTACTTCTTTTTTGTTTGCAGCGTTAAGTGCATCAATTTTCTTTGCAAGACTTGCGTCAATGAAAGGACCTTTTTTTAAACTTCTTGCCATATTTTCACCTATTTCTTCCTTCTACTAACAATTAGCTTGTTAGAAGCTTTATTTCCTTTTCTAGTCTTATATCCTAGAGCTGGTTTACCCCAAGGTGTCATTGGTGACTTACGTCCTACTGGAGCACGTCCTTCACCACCACCATGTGGGTGGTCGTTAGGGTTCATTACAGAACCACGGTTAGTTGGTCTGATACCCATGTGGATTTTACGACCAGCTTTACCTAAGTTAACTAATGAGTAGTCAGCATTTCCAACTACACCAATAGTAGCCATACAGTTAGCTAATAATTTTCTTGTTTCACCTGATTGAAGACGAACCATAACGTACTTTCCTTCTTTACCAAGAATTTGAGCAGAAGTACCAGCAGCTCTACATAAGGCAGCTCCTGAACCTGGGTTCATTTCAATATTGTGAATTGTTGTACCTACAGGGATGTTTTCTAATGGTAGAGCGTTACCAACTTTGATATCAGCATCTTTACCATTTTCAATGATAGCTCCAACAACTAATCCTTCTGGTGCGATAATATATTTTTTTTCACCATCTAAATAGTTAATTAAAGCAATGTTAGCGTTTCTGTTTGGATCGTATTCGATAGATGCAACACGTCCTGTAACACCAACTTTATTTCTCTTGAAATCGATTACACGATATTTTCTTTTAGCGCCGCCACCAATGTGTCTAACAGTCATTTTACCTTGGTTATTACGGCCACCTGTTTTTCTTGCTTTTGCAAGTAATGATTTAGTAGGAGCAGTCTTAGTTAATACTTCATTAGCTAAAGTTGTCATACCACGACGTCCGTTAGTGGTTGGTTTATATGTTTTAATTGCCATATTTATCTACTCCTTTCCTTACATTTCAATTGAATTACCTTGTGCTAAGGTAACAATTGCTTTCTTATATGTTTTTGAGAAACCAGGTCTTCCACCTAATCTCTTAGCTTTTGGTTTAGTATTTAAAGTGTTAATCTTTAATACTTTAACACCGAAGTGTTTTTCAATTTCACTCTTAATTTGAGTTTTTGTAGCTCTCTTGTCTACTTTGAATGTATATACACCATTCTCATTACCTTTATAACTTTTTTCAGTTATAACTGGTCCTAAAATAATATCTGGATTACGCATTTTCACTCTCTCCTTCAATTAATTTTAAGGCACCCTCATCCATAACTAATGTATCAGCGTTAACGATGTCATAAACATTGATTTCGTCAACTAAGATATGATAAGCATATGGTAAGTTACGAGAAGCCATGAATAGATTTTCGCAATCTTCAGATGTTACGAATAATACTTTGCCTTCTAATTTTGCCTTTTCAATTATTGCAGTTAAGTCTTTTGTCTTTAGAGTTGGTAATTCTAAAGAATCAAATACAACTAACTTCTTGTTTGCAGCTTTGTCAGCTAAAGCACTAACTAAAGCTAATGATCTTTCTTTCTTGTTAATCTTGAAAGAATAATCTCTTGGTTTAACACCATGTGGTACTCCACCGCCTACATATTGAGTAGCTCTAATAGAACCTTGTCTTGCGTTACCAGTACCTTTTTGTTTATAAGGTTTACGACCACCACCAGAAACTTCGCTTCTGTTTTTAGTCTTTCTTGTACCTTGTCTTGTAGCGTTAAGTTGAAGACGAATCATCTTCTTAACGGCACTTTCGTTCACTTCAGCACCCCAAATAGAATCATCTAAAGTGATGTCATGAACTTTTTCTAATTTTAAGTTTTTAACTTCAATCTTTGCCATAATATATCCTTTCTATGATTCTAGTTTTCTTGTGCTTCAGTAGTTTCTACTGGAGTAGTTTTGTCTTCAGCTGCTTCTTCTGCAAAAGTAATAACTTCTTTTGGATTAGCTTTACGATTGTTTTTAACAGCTGATTTAATAGTTACTAAACCTTTCTTAGGTCCTGGTACATTACCAGATACTAAGATGTAGTTTTCCTTAGCATTTACTTCAATGATTTCTAAGTTTTGAACTGTAACAGTATCAACACCCATGTGACCAGCTAAGTGTTTACCTTTTAAAACTCTCTTTGGTAACATAGTTCCCATTGAACCTGGTCTTCTGTGGTAAGTTGAACCGTGAGTTTCAGGTCCTCTAGATTGGTTGTGACGTTTAATAACACCAGCAAATCCTTTACCTTTAGAAGTTCCTGTTACATCTACAACTTCGCCTACAGCGAAAATATCAGCGCTTAATTGATCTCCAACTTGATATTCGCCAGCAACGTTGCGAATTTCTTTCAAGAAGCGCTTAGGAGTTGTGTTAGCTTTTTTAGCGTGTCCAACATTTGCACGAGTTGAGTGTTTTTCACTCTTGTCTACTACGCCTAGTTGAATGGCATTGTATCCATCTTTTTCAGTTGTTTTAACTTGCATAACAGTATTTGGTTCAACACTAACTACTGTAACTGGAATTAAAGCACCATCTTTTGTGAATACTTCAGTCATTCCGACCTTGCGTCCTAAGATTCCTTTCATTTTACTATTCCTTTCTTTTAACTAATTACTTAGTTTTAATGTTGATTTGTACACCACTAGGTAAATCTAGTCTTGTTAGAGAATCAACGATCTCCTTACTTGGGTCAATAATATCAATAAGTCTCTTATGAGTACGTGATTCGAATTGTTCACGAGCATCTTTGTACTTATGAACAGCTCTTAGTACTGTAACTCTTTCAATATCAGTTGGAAGAGGTACTGGACCAGATACTTTACCACCAAGACGTTTTACTGTATCGCAGATTTTTTCAGCTGCTAGGTCGATAACCTTAGCATCGAAAGATTTAAGAACGATACGTACTTTTTCCTTAGCCATTAAAGTAGCCTCCTTTCGCATATATCTTCGTATATACTTGCTCCGTACAAATTCTCCGATTTACTATAACAACATCGCCTAGCGTATCGGTAACTTCGCACATCCTCGCCGTCATACGTATAAGATAATACTATAAATAGTGCCTTTTTGCAAGCGATTTTTATGTTTTTTTTCAATAAAAAAGAACTGTTTTAAAACAGTTCTAATTTATTAAACATAAGCTAAAATTGTAAACACAATTAATAAGCAGATTAACATTGCTACAAAGAATTTCCAAATGTAGCCTAACCATGTTTTGTAAGGAACTTTAGCGTATGATAATCCGAATACTAATAATTCAGATGCTGGTGTAATGAATTTCACTAAACCAAATATTGAAACCATAATTGTCATGATTGTTGATTGAGATCCACTAATAGCAGCTAAATGGCTACTTGTAGAGTATGCAAGGTAACCTAAGTCACTATTGAAGAATGCTCCAACAAAAGCTTCTAATGTTAAGACAAATGGATTTAGTGTTGTTTGACTTAACTTAGCAATAGTACCAATAACAGTTGTTAGTATTGGGCTCCAGTATAGGAATACAAATATCATGTAAGAAATTACCATTATCATTGCTGGTTTAGAAATTTTCTTTAGGCCATCAATAATATAATCAATAAAGTCATTGAATTTGATTCTTGCTAGAACAGCGGATACAGTAGCAATTAGAAGCATTACAACAGCATAATCGAATGTGTACCAGTTACCAAATTCATAAGCTAATGAATATGTAACGTTTTGAGTAGGTGCACCCATTAATGCGTGGAATATTTCTAAATCGCCAATCTTTAATCCGATAACTGCTTCATGTAATTTTTCGAATGCAGTGATTCCAAATACAGTATCTTCTGCACCATTAATGTTCCATGGAGTAAATCCTAAGATTAAGAAGATAAATACTAGACCCATCATTATAGCTGCAGGCCATACTTTTTTATTCTTCTTAGCTTCATCTACTACGAATGGAGCTTCTTCAGTTTCAAGTTCAGCTTTCTTGTTATTCTTTCCACCTATGTGTTTCTTAATATACATAATATTAAAGAAATTAAATATAGCAATAGCAAGACCTAAAATTAAAACTCTGATTAATAAATCTTGAGTAGTTGTAATTTCAGCACCTGCATATCTTACATATTTAACATAGTTAACTATTTCTTCACCACCAACTGTTGAACCAATTACACCAAGCATAGTTGATGCAACTGTTGTACTTAAGCTAGATAGTTTATCGAAACCAGTCTTTTTTAAAATAGCATATACAAATGGAATAATTCCTACAATTGCAATATGACTATTTAGAATAGTTCCAAGAATAGCAAATAAGATACTAACAATTAAACTTAATACTATTTCCTTTCCTTTGAAGAATTTAGCTATGCGATTAACTAGTGCTTTATAAGTATCTATATGAGTTACAACTCCATAGAATGCTCCGACTGCTGCTAGGAATCCTAATTGGATTGAGTAATTTTGAATAGCAAAGATAAATGCATATACAATATGTACTAATCCAAGGCGGCCAAATGTGCCATTATTTGTTAGAACTCCATCAGTTCCGAATTGTTCTACTGGAATGATCCATGTTAATAGAACTATTAAGCAAATCATAATTAATAACGCTTTAGTTAAATCATGTTCCTTAAAAAATTTTTTCATTACTTTCCTCCTCCATTGAAATTATAACACATTAGAAGAGCTATAAATTAAAAATATATGTGAAAATTAGCTATTTTTATAAGAAAAAGACCAACTTAGTGTTGGTCTTTAGTTATTAATATAATTTTGCACCTGCTGGTATTTCATCAGATACCATTAGTAAGTGTAGTTTTTCTTCTTCAAGTTCAGTGTGAACTGCAGATAATAACATACCACATGATTCAATTCCCATCATTGGTCTTGGAGGTAAGTTAACTATAGCTATAAGTGTTTTACCTATTAAATCCTCTGGTTCATAATATGCATGAATTCCACTAAGAATAGTTCTATCTATTCCTGTACCATCATCTAATGTGAATTGTAATAACTTTTTAGATTTAGGTACAGCAATACAGTCTTTTACTTTTACAGCTCTAAAGTCTGATTTAGAGAATGTTTCAAAATCTACAAAGTCTTTAAATAGTGGTTCTATTTCTACATTAGAGAAATCAATATTTTTTGTAACTGGTTGTGTTACTTTCTTTTTCTTATTGTCGTTTGGTTTCATCATTGGGAATAGAACAACATCTCTTACAGATTGTGCATCATATAAAAGCATCATTAATCTATCTATACCAAAACCTAGACCAGATATTGGTGGCATACCTTGTTCCATAGCTCTTAGATAATCTTCATCTAGGTCCATAGTTTCATCGTCACCTTGTGCTTTAGCTTTTAATTGATCTTCAAAGTTTCTTCTTTGGATTTCTGGATTTACAAGCTCTGAATATGCATTACATAATTCTGCTCCACATACTACTACTTGGAATACATCTACTATTTCTTTATTATTATCATTTGTTCTTGCAAGGGG
>AUXO010369993.1_pt1 | contig 10758 bp, 20 predicted proteins | sample 768731 | NCBI WGS metagenome assembly AUXO01 (sample SAMN02715735, study PRJNA202380) | gut metagenome | biome: sheep rumen | host: Ovis aries | place: New Zealand: Palmerston North
CATGAAATAGTTGAAATAATTAGGAACCATTTACCAATACCATTTCATGCTGCATTGCCAGATATATTACATTTTCTCAGAGTATATTTTTACAGAGAATATTTTTACAAAGAGATATAGGAGGGTAATAGTATGACAGAGCTAAAGAATATAAACCTTGATTTTTCAAAAGTCCTAAAATGTCCTACATGTGGTATGCCGATAATAAGCTATGAAAGTATGCGTGGATATGGTACATGCTCTAACAGATGTTACCAAAGCCAGTATTACTATAATGTTACAAAAAAGCGTAGGAAGGAGAAATTAAGATGATAGAGATAATTATTGCAATCGTGCTAGGAATACTCAAAGGAATAGCATGGTATGTATTGATAAAGCTAATATCTGCACGAGAAGCGGCAAAACAAAGCAAAGAAATATTATCAATAGTTAAATTCACAAATAGAACTCAACTTGAAGAACTCAACTTGAAAGTAGCCAATGAAATAGAAAGGTTAAAATTAGCCAATAAACTAAATGAACGTATAAATAAAGGAGATTAAAATGAATGACAAGATTGAGAAGTATACGTGTGTAAGTGTAATAGCCCTTATTATTGCTTTTTGCACATTGATAATCTGCGTAGCAGGAGTGCTAAATTGTTCTACAGAAGAGCAGGCTAAAATAGATATCGAGAAAGAAAAGACAAAACAACTAGAATTGCAAGTGCAGATAGAACAGAAATAAAGGAGTAGAATAAATGGATATCAACAGATTAAAAGTACAGTGTTGTAAATGTAATACAACCGCAAATATATGCGAATTATACAAATATGAAGATAAGATATATTGTTGTTGCTGTTTAACTCAAAAACTTGAAGAAGAAGATTATATACATACAGATCTTACAACTGTTTATTACGATAGTGATGGCTGCAAATTAGGAGATAGTGATGATTTTGATGAAATTATGGATGAATTATGCGAGGCCTATGAAATAGAAATGGTGTGTTTTAATGAATAAAAAAACAATAGTGTTTGATTTTGATGGAGTAATCCATAAAGGGTATAGAGGGTGGAAAGATGGCACCATATATGGAGAAATTGATTACAACCTACTACATTACATTAAAGAATTGATGAACGATTACTATGTTGTTGTATCCAGCAACAGACCAGCACAGCAAATTGTGGACTTTTTAAATAACGATACAAATAATCCATTAACATTTGAGGTGTTTAATAAAGATATGGAAAATAATTTGTACTGGAATAAAGATAATGTCGTAGGTGTAACCAATGAAAAAGCAGTAGGAATTATTTATATAGATGATAGAGGCTACCAATATAAAGGCTTAGTAGATTTAATTGATAATCTAAAGAAAGTTATTGAGTTAAGGGAGAGAATACAAAAATGAAAAAAATGAAAACATTATTTGAAAGAGAGTTTGAAAACCACAATGTAATAAAATGCCTAGATAAAGTACAGGAAGGTTGTGAATGGGTTCTAGCCGGAGAAGGTACGGCAACTGAAAAATTCGATGGTACATGCTGTATGATCAACGATGGAAGAATGTACCGTAGGTATGATTATAAAAAAGGTAGAACATTACCAGAAGGTGCTATTCCATGTCAAGAAGAAGCGGACCCTGTAACTGGACATTGGCCACACTGGATAGAATGTAAAGAAGATAATCCTGCCGACAAATATCATATACAGGCGTTTAAGAAACTCATAGTTAATGAAAATGGAACATATGAGCTTATTGGGAAACATGAACAGGGTAATCCATATCATTTAGATGATGATATTCTAATAAGACACGGAAATAGAGTTTTAGATGTTCCAAGAACTTATAATGGAATAAAACAATATCTTAAAGAGCATGAAATTGAAGGAATAGTGTTCTATAGAGGAAATGGAGAAATGTGCAAAATAAAAAGAACAGATTTCGGATTTCACTGGAATAGAAAGTAGGTACAGTTATGATAAAAAAAGAATTTTTATTTCCCGAGGTATTTGTACTTAAAGTACCATATTGTGACAAATGCGAAACAAGACTAATAGACACAGGCAAAATGATAGCAGTTAATCCACCATTATACACATATAAGTGTCCAAAATGTAACGAAGAGTACAAATTTAATGAAGGAGAGCTAGGAGGAGAATGGAAATGGAGAATTACGTAAGAAGAAAACAAAAAATAAACGAATCGGAAATAATAGAAAAGGTAACAGATTTATTAGAGCATAATTATTTAGAAGATGTAAGCTACCTAAGAGAGTATAAAGATTATGAAATGTACAATCAAGCTATACGAGGACTTCTTACTTTATATAACATTACAAAAAGAAAATTTAAACAGCTAGACCGAGAGAACCAAGCTTTTCATGAAAGTATAAATTGTAATGATGATACTATGCTTGCGAGACTATACCAAAAAGAAAAATCTAAGAATGAAAATGTAAAAAATCACATAAAAGCTGAATTATATGGAATAGAAAAAAATAGAGCCGAAGTTGGACCTATGGGGAAAGCCCAATATGATGCAATGGAGATGGCCTACAATAGAATTTTAGAAGTGTTTGAGGAGGAGTAATTATGATACCTAAAATAATACATTATGTTTGGCTAGGCAAAGGAGAGAAAAGTGAAAGAACAAAACACTGTATCGAATCCTGGAAAAAGTATATGCCGGACTGGGAAATTAAAGAATGGAATGAAGATAACTTTGATATAAATTTCAATGATTTTACAAAACAAAGCTACGAGAATAAGAAATATGCATTTACATCTGATGTGGTAAGACTATATGCCCTATACAATGAAGGTGGAATATATATGGATACAGATGTAGAAGTATACAAACCATTAGATCCATTTTTAACAGAGGAAGGATTTACAGGATTTGAAGATGTAAATTATCCTGCAACTGCAACATTGGGCTGCAAGAAAGGTAATCCAGTAATTAAAATGATGTTGGATTACTATAACTGCATAGATTTTAAAATGTATGATGATTGGAGAGACTATATAAAATATCAAGAAACATCTACATGTATTTATTCAAACATTTTAAGTATGCTTGGAATCGATAGAATGAGAAACGAAAAACAAAGCATAAAGCATTTTACTGTATATCCAACAGATGTATTCTTTACGAAAGATGAAGGATATACATATCATAGTTTTCAAGGGAGTTGGTAATAATGCAAATAGACGAAAAAGAGCTAATGTTGCAATTAAAAGAAGACATAATCAAAAGTCAAAAATATGTTCGTATTGAGGTAGTTGTCGGAAAATGTGAAGAGTATTCTATGCCGTATGCGACATTAGAAACAAGGTATGTTAGTGCAAACGAAGTTGCAAGCGCAATTGCATCAGTAAGAGCAATGTGCGATCAACTTGTTAAAGAGAGCCCACAACTTGAAGAATGCTTAAAACATATAACAACAAAAACTTCAAATTCAATAGCATATAATCCAGAAGAAAACAAAGGAGAATAAAATGGAAATAAAAGAATTATTAGACCTTCACAAAAGAATTGATAGTAGGAAGTATCATTTACATACTGTACTTGATTCAAATAACCCTTATTGGGTACTATATAAAAAATATGACGATTTTGATACATACATGAGTGCAGAAAATGGTCCTATTATGAGTAGTGATACACATAGCATAGAAGAGCTATTACAATATCTAAACGAGCACAGAGGTTTAAGAGATTATGAATTTGAAAACAAAATGAATTCGATTGAAGATATGATACAAAGAGACAGTGAAGGGTCCGAAATATTATATAACCGAAGCAAATCAGGAAAAATGGAACGAATATTTTACACATGTATAAGAGACCTATTATTCTGTGTAGCATTGTTAGAGCTATTTGTAGGAATCAAAAATAAGAGCCCATTAGTAATAATATATGCTGTGCAATGTACATGTACATTTTTGATATATCTATTTCTCAATAAGGCAATACAGAGATATAGAAAACAACTATACAGGAAAGAAGCGGAAGCATGGATATATCAGAAAGAATTTGAGCGACAATGGGCTGAAAGGGTGAGAATAAGAAATGAACGAGTTCGAGAATAAGTACAAGGATTACCTGCAAGAAAAAGAAGAGCTTGATTTTATAGGAATACACTGGGTATTTGGATTTGAAAACGGATACGCAGCTTCTGTACTCAAACATAAAAACACAGATGATTTTGAAGTAGCTGTAATGAAACTATCAGAAGATAGCCTATATGAAATGTGCTATGATACACCAATTACAGATGATGTTATACAGCACATAGAAGAGGAAGAAGTAGTATCAGACATAATAGAGCAAATAAAAAACATAAAGAAAAATAGAATAATAGACGAAAGAAAGGAAGAATCACTATGAAGATAAAACACGATAATATTGTATATATTTCAAACATTTCGCAGCTTGGTGGCGTTGAAACTTGGGCATATCAGATTGCAAAAAAATATAAGGATACTGATGTAGCAGTAGTATGTAAAACTGCAGATGATAAACAAAGACAAAGACTATCACAACTATGTCCTGTGTATATACATACAAATCAACGAATTGAATGTAAGGTACTTGTAACAAATTATGATAATAGCATATTAGATTATTTGGATAATCCAGAGCAAACATTAAAATGTGCGACTATACATGGTGACTATTGTAACGAAGCCTATACAGAATATCCTGTAATAGATCCTAGATATGATAAATGGTTAGCAGTAACACAATATATAGCCAGAACATTTTCAGAGAAGTTCGGAGTTGAAACAGAGCTTTGTTATAATCCTTTGGATGTAGATGAAGATATAGGAAAGAGACCTTTAATACTAATTAGCGCAACAAGATTAACAGAGATTAAGGGAAGAGACCGAATGAAAATGCTAGCAAAAGAAATGGACAATTCAGGTATACCATATATATGGTTTATATTTAGTAATGATACTCTAGAGCAAAATGATGAAGAGCCACGAGTAAGTCCAAATATTATTTATATGGAACCTAGATTAGATGTGTCTATATTTATGAATATAGCAGACTACTTAGTACAGGTTAGTAATAATGAAGCACTACCATATAGTATCAACGAGATGACATATAGAAACAAACCAGTCATTGTAACCCCATTACCATTTTTAGAAGAGATAGGCCTAAAAGATAACGAGAATTGTTATATACTAAACTTTGATTGTAGCAATATAAAAGATGTTGTTGCTAAGATACAAAATATCCCTAAATTCAAATATGAAAGACTAAAAGATAACTACGATAATGTATTTGTACTAAACAGTAAGAGCAGGTATGAACAAATAAAGAAAACAAAATACAAAGTAAGGGCAACACATAAATATGAGCAAATTGCATTTGTAGATAATGAGCTAGGGTACATACCAATAGCAGGAGATGAATGGGAAGTTGATTTCTATAGATACCAAACATTGGAGTCACAAGGATATGTAACATTAGTAGAAAAGCTAAAAGGAAGTTTAGAAGATATAAGCAATACTGAACCAGATATTATAGTTAATAAAGATATACAAGTATATGGAGACACACCAAAAGAAGCGGATAAAATAGATATTAAAGAGCTAAAGAAATTAAAGAAAGCTGATTTAATAGAAAAAGCACATGAATATGGAGTTGAGATAATAGATGATACATTAACAAAAGACCAGATTATAGAGCTAATTACTGGAGGCATATATGGATGAGGAAATAAAAGAGAAACTTGTTAACATATTATTAGATGAGGCTGAACATGTATCCAAAATGAAGACAGATACTAAACAAAGCATTAAATGTAAATGTAAAAAGATGGATACAATAATGAATATGCTAAAAATAATAGAGCATTATGATAGGCTAGAAAAACCACTAAGGAAATTCTTTTGTGAGCAAGCCCAAAAGACAAAAGAAGAGCAATACAGATAAGAAGCGGAAAATATAGGAGGAATACAAATGAGATTAAGTAAGGAAGAATATAGAGAAGCGGAAGAATGTTTAAAGAAGTATAATTATAATTGTATTACAGTAATAGATTTGCGTGAGGATATAATGTCAATTAGCTCTGCGCAGTGTGATGGATTACCAAAAGCACCATACTTAATTTCGGATTCTGTTTTTAATGCATACATGCGATTACAAGAAGATAAGGAGTTGAAAAAAACTCTAAAGCAATTGAAAGCAGTAGAAAACGCAAAACATTGTGTAAGAATAGAATGTCTTAAACTTTTTGAGAATTTTTATAGGCAGCGCAAAACAAAATGGGAGACAATGGATATTGTTCCTCTTTCACAAAGAACTTTCGAGAGGAGAAAAAAGGACCTGATATATGCTGTTGCTAAAGAATTAAAAAAATTGGCGTAATTTTGGCGAAATTTTTCAAAATTAAGTGTTATAATGACTATAGGTAAGATTATATCATATCTACCTAGAAGCTACAAAAATTCATTTGGGTTTAAGCCGTACAGTAATGTACGGCTTCCTCTAATATATTTAGTATGCAGGGCGTTTGTTTGTTTGCTCTGTTTATTATTTTTCTCCTAAAACAAAGCACCTGCAAGTGCTTTGCATAGTGAATATATTTTGGAGGTGACTGTATGAGTGTAGAAGAATATAAGAATACGCATTGTGCTAATTGTTCATCAAATGAATGTGAACTAAAATATAACATCAAGAATGAAGCACAATGTGTGAATTATGAGAAACAAAACTCTAAATAGGAAGAAGTGAATATTATGGAATTTGAGATTAACGGAACAAAATGGACAATTGAGATTGTTAACGAAACGAAGATGCACGATGAAACAGAAAATAGGTATACATTAGGACTTACAGTATATAAGCCTCAAAAAATCTACCTACTTCAAGAGCATGCTAATATTATTAGAACATTAAAGCATGAACTTATGCATGTATGGTTGTATGAATATGGTCATGCACAGGATGATGACTTTTCATATAATGCTGAAGATATATGTGAAATTGTTGCAAGTAGTAATACATTCGTTAACGAAGTTGTATATAAGTTTTTGAAGGCACAGAAACCTCAACACGAAGGAAAACATGAAAAAAACGAGGTGATTGAATGACAGAAAAACAAAAATTATTTTGCGATGAATATCTCAAAGACCTAAATGCTACTAGAGCTTACAAGGAAATATATAAAAGCTGTAAAAAAGATGGAACAGCGAGAACTAATGGAAATAGATTGCTAACAAATGCTGACATTAAAACATACATAGAGCAAAAGCTTGAAGATATTGAAAGTAAGAAAATTGCTGATGTACAAGAGGTTTTAGAGTATTATACGAGTGTTATTAGAGGTGAAAGTAAATCTGAGGTTGTTGTTGTTGAGGGTGATGGAGATGGCTACAGCAGAGCTAGAGGTTTTATGAAAACTCCTGACGAAAAAGAAAGGCTAAAAGCTGCGGAACTTCTAGGAAAATATCACAACATATTCAAAGAAAAAGTCGACGTTAGTGTCAAAAAGTATGAGGATTACATCAGAGATGTAGAAGACGAAGATGAGTATTAACACCAAAAAATATATTGAATCTTTTCTCAAAATCAGAGACAAGAATCAACAGATAATACCATTCAAAATCAACAAACCTCAAATGCGATTGTATAATACTATAAAGGAATTAAAACAGCAAAAAAAGCCAATAAGAATAATAATTCTTAAAGCAAGGCAAATGGGGTTTAGCACACTGACGGAGGCCGTCCTTTTTAAGGAAACTGCAACACACCATAATGTTAATGCGGGAATTATAGCTCATGAAAGCAGAGCAACGAATAACCTCTTTACAATGAGTAAATTGTTCTATGACAATTTACCAAAAGAAATAAAGCCAGAAAAAAAGGCATGTAACGCACAAGATTTAATTTTTAACAATAAGGATAATACAGGACTTAACAGCAAGATTACATGTATGACAGCAGGCGATGGTGCAGGTCGTTCTGGTACTTATAATATATTACATCTATCTGAGTTTGCTTTCTGGCCAGGAGACAAAAAAACAACTCTAAATGGTCTTATGCAAGCAGTACCAGATAACAATAAATCAATAGTTATAATAGAATCAACAGCCAATGGATTTGAATATTATAAAGAAATGTGGGACAGAGCAGTTTCGGGAGAATCTGACTTTGTTCCACTTTTTGTTGCATGGTATGAGCTAGAAGATTATAAAAAGCCATATACAGGTTTTAAATTGACTGACGAAGAAATTACATTAAAAGAAACTTTTAACCTTTCTAATGAGCAATTAGAGTGGAGAAGATGGTGTATCAGAAATAACTGCGGTGGTGATGCAGAGCAATTTAAACAAGAATATCCAACCACACCAGAAGAAGCATTCCTTAATACTGGTACATGCGTATTCGATACTGCACAGATAAATAAGAGGTTACAAGAAGTGCCAAAGCCAATTAAAGTCGGATATTTTACATACGAATATAACGATACATTGCCTGCACTGGGAGCAATCAATCCATATACAGACAAACCATATTACAAGTATAAAATTAGTAACATCAAATGGGTAAATGATCCGAAGGGTTATATCAAAATATATGAAGCTCCAAATACTCCAGAAATTGTTAATTATGGAATAGGTGGGGATACTGCAGGAGATGGAAGTGATTACTTTACAGCACATGTCATCAACACCAAAACACTAAAGCAATGTGCCGTTCTGAAAAAACAACTAGATCCTGACCTGTATGTAAAACAAGTTTATTGTTTAGGTCTTTATTACAACAAAGCCTTAGTAGGAATTGAAAGTAATTTTGACACATTCCCAATCAAGGAATTACAGAGGCTTGGATATATCAAGCAATATAAACGAGAATACGAAGAAAAGATTGGTAGTCCGACAAAGCAAGAATATGGATTCAGAACTGACTTAAAAACTAGACCTGCAATCATAAGTTATTTAGTCGAACTGGTAAGAGACCATGTTGAATTGATAAATGATGCGGATACATTACGAGAAATGCTGCTGTTCATCAAAAATGACGAAGGTAGACCGGAGGCACAAGTTGGCGCACATGATGATTTAGTAATGGGATTGGCAATAGCGTATAGGATTATCAAACAAATATCGTATTCACAAAGTGTAATACAACAACGTAATTATTTTGATAATCAATATCAAGATGAAGGAGAGCATGAGGTAATTATATGATGGAATTAGTAATAACTGAAATTGGAATGTTACTTGCATTTATCGTAGGATACATCTTTGGTAAAGGAGCAAAGAGCAAACCAATACTTGGGAAATTAAGAATGTCAAAAAAGGAAAAACAAGCAAGAGCACAGTACGAAAAAGAAAGTGACGATTTGCAAACAACACTGGATAACATCAACAACTACAATGGAACAGGTGTAGGGCAAAAAAAATACAATTACAATTAAGGAGGTAAAACATGGATTCAATTGAACAAATTCAAACTACAGACACATGGCAATTATATGAAAAATCTGTTAATTTTATGAGCTTATTCAAAATCTATGAGGACACCGACAAAAATTATAGAATGTACAACGGAAATCAGTGGGATGGATTGATTATTAAAGATGTTGAACCAGTTCAACTCAACTTTATTAAACCTATTGTTAATTATAAAGTCGGAGTCGTTAACAACAACTTATGGGGAATAGTTTTTAGTTCAGAAAATTATGAAGAGAATGAATTCAAACCTGTTGCCGATGAATTATGTAAGTTATTAACCCTAAGGGCTGCAAAAATTTGGGAAAGAAACAAAATGGACAGAAAAATCAGAGCAATCTCAGCAGATGCATGCATTAACGATGAAGGTCTTCTATATAGTAATTTTGATTCAAAAACAGAGCTTATAGATGACGAGATACTAGATAAAAATGATGTGTATTATGGCAATGAGAATAGTGATGATATACAAACTCAACCATACATCATCATAAGAAAGCGTATTCCTGTAGCACAAGCAAGAGCATTGGCTGAAAAAATGGGCGTATCAAGTGAAAAAATCAAGATGATACATGGTGACAATATCGACCAACATCATTCTGCTGGAGAGCAAAGTAAATATGAGCTAGATGATATGTGCACATTACTAACTAAAATGTGGAAGGACAATGGAAAAGTATATTATGAAAAAGTAACTAAAGAAATTGTTATTCAAAAGAAAACAAATTCAGGATTATCAAGATATCCTTTGTCGCACTATACATGGGATAGAAAGAAGGGCTTTTCAAGAGGTGAAGGTGTTGTTAGAAGCCTTATTCCTAACCAGATTGAAGTCAACAAAACTTTAATGAGAAGAGCAGTTGTAACTAAAAATACAGCTTTTCCAAAGAAAGTATATTCTGAAGATGCAATTACTAATCCGTCAGCAATAGATTCTGTTGGAGGAAAAATTAAGGTAAATGGCAGTATTGCTGATGTTAGAAATGCCTTCATGATGATTGACCCTGCACAGATGAGTCCAGACGTTGAAGCATTGCAAAAGGATTTAATTGAGACAACAAGATTGCTTGAAAATGCAGGTGATATAACAACTGGTTCAGTTAATCCAGAGCAGGCTTCTGGTAAGGCAATTTTGGCCGTTCAAAATGCATCACAGCAGTCATTAAATCCACAAGTTCAAGGATTAAAAGACTTTATAGAGGATGTGGCATTGAATTGGCTAGACATTATTGTCACATACATGGATGAAGGAATAATTCTTCAAGCAGAAGTTGACGAGAATCCCGAAACAGGAG
>AUXO016458166.1_pt1 | contig 10758 bp, 14 predicted proteins | sample 768731 | NCBI WGS metagenome assembly AUXO01 (sample SAMN02715735, study PRJNA202380) | gut metagenome | biome: sheep rumen | host: Ovis aries | place: New Zealand: Palmerston North
CATGCAAGCATGACGGACCTATAGGACCAGACTATAACACATGCAAGCATACTAACACATGCAAGCATATTGACTCAGCCTATACCATGCATACATGATTCAACTGCCATGCATACATGCAATGCACCGATGGCATATAAATGCGCCAACAGGGAGCGGAGGGGAGCAGGGATGGATAAATAAGAAAAGCTTATGTATCGGCAGTGTACATAAGCTTTACAGATTTAAGATTGAAACTTTATTGTCAAGCAGCTTCGCATCCGGTAATGAACCAGTATGCTTCTACGTTCATCTGGTTGCGGATGGTAAGCGCGTTTCCGGATTCTGTTGATCCGATCAGCAGCGCAGTACTGTTTCCATTGTACTGAATCAAGCGGTATGTAAGCGATGGACCGGATTTAAACATAAGATAGATACCGCTGCTGTTTTCACTGTCATTAGCAAAGAAGTCAAGCTGATAGGTACCGTCCGGATATGTCAATGTTTCCGTTGTGGACGCTGCAAGGACTCCGGCATATGCTCGGTATCCGGTTGTGCTGCTGGCGCTCTCTGCGCGATCTGCAGCAGCTTCTGCACGGATCATTGCCTGATCTGCTCCGGTCTTTGCAGTCTGTGCTGCAGTCTGCGCTGTTTCCGCTCCGGTCTGTGCTGCTTCTGCAGCAGTCTGCGCTGCTTCTGCTGCATTCTTTGCCTGCTGTGCCAGTGTGTTATAACCCAGTGCTACCTGGGCGCTCTGTGCTGCATTTGATTCTGAAAGCTGACAGCTTGATACACTTGCAGCAGCATCTGCTGCGCTTGCCTGCGCTGCTGCTGCTGCAGCTTCTGCGCGGTCCGCGTCGCTGTTAACCTGGTCAACCTTAGGAAGGATCTGCGCTGCAGCAGTAATAACCTGCTGTGCATCCAGTTCCGCATCCTCAACCACTTTGATTTTTGACAGGATATAATCCAGATTAAGCTTGGATAAATCAATCCACGGCCAGTTATTGAACAGCGGCATAATTAATCTCCAATAATCGGGCTTATGGTGAAATCACCTGTGATAAGTCCGGTCTGAGCATCATAATCCCCTGTGACTGTGTATAACTCAGGACTGATATTAGCAAGCTGATGCCCTTTATAGAGAACTACTCTATAAACGCCGTTACTGAGATCATTTAATGAAGCAATAGCTTTATTTTCGTCCTGATCACCATATGTGGTCAGAACGGATACGCCATTTGTAAAATACACACTATAATCTGATGTGGTCCCCTCAACCGTCATGCTTGCGAGTGTGTAATCACCATCGCCTTCGCCTCCGCCTCCGGATCCTTCCGGCTCAACCAGCACCAGCTGATCATTTTCATCATAATAACCTTTTACTGTGTTCTCCGGATCCAGTCCGTTCACAAAACTTTTAGTATTCATTCTTCACCTCACTGCGGCCGGACCTGTACCAGAATACCTGCATATACATGATCCGGATCATAATAATCATTTTCAAACTCTGCATAAATGCTTTCTACCGGAACAATCATAGCATTTTCAACCGTAATTTTATCTTCTTCCGGAACACTGCTGTTATACAGGTCTACAAACATTTCAGCCAGATATGTAGAATCAATAGCCAAAATCAAAGTATCTTTGATTGTACCAGGCGCTCCGGATGCATCCGGATCATAATAATGCATTTCTGCATATCCTTTTACAATTTCCTGCGTCTTTGATGGCCTGTCTGTATTGCGTCCATTGATTTTATCAAGGTTCAGCACAAAATGTGCAGCCATAAAATCACCTCTCTTTATTTGCTGAAAGTAAAGCGATCAGAAGCACGGCAGCCACGCATCCGATCAGGAACGAAACCCACAACCAGATAATCAGCTTCAGAATGCTTATACTTATCATAATTAATATACCATAATGCAGAACCGCATTTTAAACTCATCAATAATAACCTGATAAAGTGACCAGTCCGCAATCTCTCTCTCTTCGCGGATCATCTGCTGGGTTGTGGTAACACCAATATTTCCCTGTTCAATCCGGACCCTTGTTACAGTGCCGGTATCATTCTTTTCAGAATCAGATTTAATATTACCCTTGTCAGTGCTGGATCCTTTTGATCTTCCGCGGTCCACCGGCTCATAAGCATCTGAATTGAATGCGGTTCTGTCACCGTTAACTGTTGATTCTGCAGTACCGGTTAAATCTCTGGTCTGTGTTCCGTTATCGGTAGTTTTCAGGTTCCTTGTTTCAGTTTCCGTATAGGATCCGTCTTTATTCCATATCGGATTATATTCATACTGCGTAGTTTCAAACAGATGCTGCCATACTGCAGCGCGGGTTTTGCTCCACTCTGTAATGGCCAGCTTCATAACATCCGGATTGGAAATGATAGTGTTGACTTCCGCCAGCTGCATACACAATTCATTGATCAGTCCTGTTTTATCCAGTCCTTCCGGAACGGTTAAACCATCAAACAATGTATTATCATATTTATACATTGTCAGAATTGACAGTAATGCCAGCATTCTTGACTCCTTCCCTGATCTGATAATCGCGGTTCAGCTTTACTGAAAGATTCAGACCAAACATATCATTTACTTTATTCATGGACTGCCGCATGGACTCCAGCCATACCTGCGCGACGGCTTTTGTATTCTGATTGTTAGCATTCACTTCATCGTTTGTCAGTCTTTCGCGCTTCTCAAAATTGACATTATCAATACCGATGAATGACAGAAACATACTTTCAACAGATGCCATAAAAGTGGCTAAATCATTGCCCAGGAATGTCTGTTTAAGGTTCTGATTGAACTGGATCCATGACGGTTCGCCTTCCGCGTTAAAGAGTTTCTTATCAATTACTACCGCAGGCTGACCGGAAGCAATATCACTAAACATTGCTTTGAATGATTCTGCAGCAGCTTTATTATCTGCAGCGAACACATAAGCAAGCTTTGCATTGAACAGGTTTGTTCCCATGCTTTCAAGGATCAGAGCCATGATATCGCTGAAAGTACTGACAACATCATAAGCACCGCGGTAATCCGGAGCCAGTTTGATAATCTGGCAATTCGTGCCTATGTCCAGATTTACGGATGATCCCTTGAGCGCCGGATTGGTAACAATTGCGCGCGTCGGTCTGTAATATACATTGCGTCCATATAAGCACCCATGATTATTAATCACTCCAAAACGATCTGTGTTGAATACGATAGTATAACCCATCACAAACAAGGTATACCGGAAGTAATCCGGATCCCAGTTTTCAGGTATCGTGAAGTCATAAACGCTGAACAGCTTCTGAAATAAATACCGGTCAAAGAACAGTGACAAACCGGTGTTCCTGGCATGCATTCCATAAGGTCTGAATTGTGAATCATACAGATTCTGATAATCAAAGTATACCGGCATATTGTTATAACCGGATCCGCTTCCTGCCATATGATTTTTTACCTCTCTTCATCTTCCATAATAACAGCAAAACCGCTGCTTTCAATTCTCCAGTTGGTATTACCGGTCCCGGCGGTTCCGGTCCGGGCGGTTCCGGAGTATCCGGAATAGTCTGGAATGTCATCCCCTGCGTCTGCACAATCGTTTCTGTTCCACCCAGATAGAACACATCATATGCATACGCAGACTGACCAAGCGCATAGCATCTGTTTCCATAACCGCAGTAAACACCATAGTCAGTGATTACATCATTACGGATCAGGGACTGATCAATATGTACATGATCACCGATAGCGCCAATAGTACCGCCGGTTTTCTGTCCGGTGTGTCCGATCAGATCACCCTGGTTGAAATGTGTTGCTGCAGGAATGTTTTCATCATGCGCAAACAGAAATGATACATATGTCAGTCCTGATGGTGTCCATACCGGTGCATCACTTGTATAAATGGTCTGTCCGTTATCCGGCATAGTTGCTGTTCTGGTACAATCGCACGGCGCGTAGTATGGATAGTCCTGATATGTGCCGATCCAATCGCACGGATGACCACAGCAATGTGAATAGCTTTCCGGTCCGCTTAACTGTGTGCAGTACAGATAATCAAGCGGAAACAGGCAATATTGATATCCGTTATAAGATGCCTTCTGTCCTGCGTACATTTTCGCTCACCTCTTCCAGCTTCTTTTTAACAGTATCCTTCCGGAGTCCATCAGGAAGCACCTGCACAGCATAATTAAGCACTTCCAGATATTCCGCCTGGGAAGATACATGAATCTCCCAGGGAATAGCAAGATCCGGATCCAATCCGGAATCAATACGCTTTTTGATTTCTGCCAGTACACAATCAGCCATAAAAGAATCCACCTTCAAGATATTCTTTCAATCTGCGCTGTTCTTCTGCTGTTCCATTAATTGCAATGTCACCATGTGATGCCAGGCAGTAAGCGCCTGTCTGCATCGTTGACATGTTCACCTCAGCGCATAACGGCCGGCCGGCATGCGCTCTGTCCTCATCAGCGACATCATAGAACACCGCATATAAACATGCGTAACCGTCAAGATCCGCAAAGCCGCCATTACCGCCGGTTGAACTCGTAACAGGTTTCATTGCCTGCGCTGCGCTTGAAATAGCGCCGATCCCGCCCATAACAGCGCCTGCAGCATTGCCGGTGATAATACTTCCGATGGTACCGAGAACACCGCCAACAGCACCGCCTGCAGCGCTGATGTAATCGTTATATACCTGCGTTAACTGAATCGGTACGCCGATCTGGGATTGGATCCTGCAGGCCGGTGTGCCGGTTGCTTCTCCGTAATGGACTTCAAGAATGCCGGTTCCGGTGATCAGATCATAATTGATATCGCATGTGATCTTACTGGATCCGGCCGTTAATGTTGTATCCAGATCAATCAGACCGAACGGTGGAATGTTCAGCATCATCTTAGCGAATGGTTCTGTATTCAGATAATTTCCGCGCGTCCGGCTCTGGGGATGGTTCGGAATGCTGCTGAAAGTGACTGTCATATGCAGATACGGCGGTTCGGCCGGCATATCCTTATATGAAACACCAGGCACGGACCATGACCAGATATTTAAACCGGTGCGCTGTGTTGTATCAATGTCACCATATCGTATCGGTGTCCACTGGCAGGACTTAATGAACTGCAGCGGATCAATAATGCTTTTGGCTGCTTCTGCAGTCACTCCGTCAAGAGTGATACCCCACTGTGTAAGATTGCCGGCATCCATCAGGTAATTTACAAGCGTAACAAGACTGGACCGGTTCAGTGCTACATATTTAATGGATCCATAAGAAGATGCTGAAAGACTGCCGGGACGCGATGCAATTCCAAGGATAAAGCATCCGTCCTCAAGATAAACGCTGTCACCGTTATTAAACCATGGAGTATATACCCGCTGATTCACTTCATGGAACTGCGTTTTAATCGGATAATAGCTGTCTACAATGTTCGTATCATACTGCGCAGAACACCGAAGCAGATACAGATAACTGACGCTGATAACATCGCGGTATGTACCAAGAATATCAACGGTCAGTGTGTACTCCCAAAGCATCCCGGCATCCACCCGGATATCATTAATGAAGTAATACCGGTTGAATGACGGAATATAAGCATAATTGTAAATATGTGCAGCCGGATCTGCCTGATCCGAAAAATCAATAATGATCTCCGGATTGATAACAGACGTTTCACTTTTCAGCTTACAGTTAAATTTCCGGCCCTCTCCGGATGGTCTGGCTGTTGAATTTTCACGTTTTACAAAATTAAATAATCTGATTTCCATGTTTGCTCCTGTAAATAAAATAAGGACCGGACCGGATCAGACCGGCCCGGCCTATAGGAAAGGAGGATATGAAAACTGCGTTCCCGAAGGCAGCCATATCTAAATTAATCGAGCAGCAATACAATTCCCTTTTCTGTCAGATCATTGCAGTACTGCCTGCGTGCTGTCAGCCATGTGTTACGGTACAGACCGCGCGCGTTGAGCGGAGTAGACTCCAGACGCTCTTCACAGATATTTGTTACAACAGCGTCCTCATCGAAAATTGTACCAAACACATTTGACTTTGTGACAGCGGTTCCGGTAACAGCCAGACCTGCAGCATTGATAGTAGCCGGTGTCAGGCTGATCTGGTCAGGGTTTTCGATTGCCTGCCAGAAGTCAACCGCTTCAACGTCCGCATATGCCAGCGGTTCATTGTGATAGGTATTTGTATTTACCATCGTGTCGATGATATCCAGCGCATCCGCAGCAAGGTAAACCTTCTGATTTGCGATAGGAGTATGACGGTTCGGAGTTTTACCATTAATCTTGAACTGGTAAAGTTCTGATCTGTTTGTCATTCTCCGGCAAAGTGTATTGATACGAGCGCGGACCCACTGGAAGAAACCGCGGACGTTTGCCGGATCATATACACTCTGCGCTGTCAGTGTAAGACCAGTCAGCGCGTTGTATTCTGTGATCAGATGCACAACAGATTCAGGATATGTCTGCTCCGCTTCAAGTTTAGCAGCCATGAAGTTAACCAGAGCGGTTCTGTTCATCTCTTCAATGTACTGCTCCCATTTGTTATTTAACTCTGTCATCTTGGCTGCGTAGAAGGCACCAAGCTGTGATTCACTGCGGAATGCATCGCGCAGCGCAGAATCATAAATAGTGATCCAGTCCTGATATGCATCAGATCCGGTGAAACGTGCGACCAGAATATCTCCCTTTTTCTGAATCCACTGGTCAACAGACTGACCGTCAATCGGATGATATACTGCTTCATCAGTTGACAGGTCACTATCCAGATAGGATACCTTCTGAATGATACCGCCCCATCTTAAATCATCAGCAAGCAGTCCCTTGAATTTGCGTGTATAGGGACGAACGGAGAACAATGTACGTGCAAGCTGCACCTGCATAGCATTCCAGACTTTATCTGTACCGGCTGCCAGCGTTGCCTGGGCCATGCTGATAAAGTCTGCGGTACTGGTGGGCTGGATGCCCTGAACACCTGTTACCTGCGTGTGCAGATCATTGATCAGTGCGCGCACATCTTCAATAGCAAGATTGTTTACACTCATTCTTTTCTTTCCTTCCTCGGCGGTGCAATAACACTGCCCAAAATGTCAGTACTGGTTCGTGCCGGTGCAGCATCTCCTACATTAGCATTAATGTTCTGGGACTGCTGCAGTCCGATCAGCTGATTAAGCTTTGCTTCCAGTCTGGTATATGGATCCTGTTCTGCATTCGCTGGCTGCTGCGTCTGCGGTTCAGTTGCTCCCTGCGTTTGATCCGGTGCTGTTTCATGCTCCGGATTTTCTGCCGGTTGTACTTCCGGCTGATCAGATGATGCAGCGCCCTGCATCGCTTCAATCTCGGCTTTTGTGTAGCCTGCATTGACTAATGCGATTACATCATTAAAGTTCATTTTCTACCTCTTTCGCGATTTCATTTATAGCATCGTTGAACACCTGCAGAACAGCTGCTTTCACTTTTGCCTTGGTAAGCTGTCCGGATCCTGCCGGTACCGTTCCGGCTACAATCTGCTCAACGATATTCTGTACGGATTTATATCTGGATCCAAGCTTTTTAACCCGATCCTGACCGTTACCGAAGTACCCCAGAACAACCATGAGTGCAAGTTCAAGATTGCTGTACTTGTCGAGCGTCTGAATTTTCATTTTGCTTTCTCCTGCCGGTTAACATTGTGATGATTGTTTTCAGTTCCAGAAGCGCGTCAGTGTTTCTGTTCAGCGCTTCCGTAACGGCTCCCATTTCCGCCTTGTGTGCTTCTTGTTCCTTATTTAAATAATAGAACAGTGCGCAGCATGCCACGATGGGAAAGCCCAGGCTTCCGATAGCCTGCATGATCTGTGCTGCATCCATGTTGTAATACCTCATTAATAATGAGCACCGCAAGTATGCGACCAACATAATCCGCGTACCTTCCGGGTACGGTCTGTGCGGACCGGTACTCATCTATAAATCATAATATGTTGAATGCAATTAAATTGCAAAGTATTTCTCCCATAATGCAACTGCATGATAGTTTTCAAAGCGGATCATCCCATCAAGATAATATCCGGCAAACCGCCAGTAATCGCGCCGGAATCTTGCCAGATCCGCATAACCGTTGCGGTACACCTTCTTTGTCTGTCCTCTTGAGAAGGTAATATAGTATTCATTCTTGCTTTTATGCTCATAGCAGTAAAGATCCCCGACATGAAATATACATGTGTACTCTTTCAGGTTGCGGTGTGATACATAGCTTAAATCATTAAGGATAAACTTATTTCTGATAGCCATGTCTGAATATTCATTGCTTACTGCCTGATATAAAGCTGTCTTTGATTTCTGATCAGAAATAGGTGAATGCTGCGGAATGATCAGCAGCTTGTTTCCCAGTTCTGAAATTTCATAGCCTTCCTGCAGCATCTTTTCAGCTTCATCTATCAGATTGAAATACATAAATACATCATTGGCCATGTTTACACTGTTGGCCAGACATAGAAGCTGAACCGGATCCTTGCCTTTAAGTTCTCTGTTTCGGTTAACAGTTTCATATAAGTTCGCAAGAGCCATACCTTCCATTTTGATTTTGCGCACGTGAGGCTCCGGGATAAACTCATCATAAATAATGTAATCAATATCTGAGAAGTCCATGCCTTTAATCTTTGAGAATGTGCTTAACGGCGCCACTAATGCGATGACTTCCGGATCTTCCTGATCCGTCATGATAACTCGTCCGTATCCGCCGGACTTCTCACACTTCCAGGAATCAATGCCCAGATCATCAAAAATACTTTTGTAAGCACTTGTTTCGGTGCTGCACTGCAGATCAGATTCATCCTTTGTACGCCGGATCAGCAGGATCTTGTGATGCTGCTGGTAATGATATTTAAGCGCTCCGTAGGTCTTACCGGTACCGCGCGCAGCCGGTACAAAGATGAACGGATATCCGGATTCAATGATGGCCTGCATATCAAGGTATCCGGATTCTAAATATAAATTCATAATTCACCTCATTAATAAAAACGCTGCAGCGTCCATGCAGCGTTTTATTTATATTGATCAGTAGGGAAGATCCTTGTTATCAACAGACAGCGGAATGTCTACCCAGCGCAGGCCGTAAGACTTACCGCCCCGGGAGTTAACGTATTCATACGCATAAACTCCGACCATACCGGCATTGATTGACTGGATATCATCCGGATCAGACAGGATGCTTTCAATATCCTTTGTCATATGGGAAGGTACATTGATATTGAATCCTTCACATACCAGTGATGCAGACGGACCGAACCGGCCTTTTTCATTAATGAAGCATCCGCGCACCTTAACGGCTGATCCTTCTTCACTGTTTCCTCTCTGGAACAGATCAGCTGCCTTAATGAACGGTGCGCCTTCGATCTGCTGGTAGCTAAACGCGTTAGCATTAGCCTTGTTGTGTTTGTTTGCAAATGACATAGTTTTTGTCCTCTTCTTTCTTTTGTCCTCTTCATGCATCCGGCGCTACTGGACGCATCGCGCCGGATACACTGTTAATATAGCTTTTATCTTTCGTAATGTAAAGATGATCTGATATCACTGTTCATTAAGAACTGTATCAATCTTGAATAATCCGGTGACAGTCCCAGAGTGTACGTGCTGGGGAACAGCGCGACATTTGAAGTGATCCGCAGTTTATGTTTCTGTATAGTGACTTCTTTTACTTCCGGATCATCATTATATAAGGCTGCCAGTCCGCCGGCATTCCTGAATACAAAACCCTCTTTGAACCGTTCAAGTTTCCCCAGTTCAGCAGCGCCGGCCTTCTTGCTCACTCCGGACACCGTAATATGCAGACCTGTGTCATCCTCATAAGCGTATTTTTTCGCGCCCATGGTTTTAAACCGGATATATTCCTGCTCATATTCAAACAGTCCGATATAATGACGCTTGCCTGCCGGATCCACGGCGGAATACTCTTCATGCAGATAATTCTTATTCAGATCTTTGAATGCCTGGAAGTAATCACCCATGTATTTAATACTGTCTGTATCTGAATAAATGAAGTCATCCGGATCCAGAAGATGCAAGCCTTCATGCAGCTTCTTCCTGGCATATGCGGTAACCCATACACCCCACTGATACGGAAGCCAGCCGGTTTTATGATACTCTGCTATCAGATCATCAAGGCTTTCATCTTTCAGCTGCATGATCCCATCCTTAAATTCATAGTTTGGTTTACATGGATTCTGTACGCACATACCATATGCAGAATTAAACTGGTTCTTTTTCTTCTGATAAAGATAATCATCGACACCTTTAAGCTGTGTTTTCTCTGTGTACAACTGCATCAGCAGATTTTTGAAGTCATCCGGAAGCGGTGATTTTGTCGCGGTCCATAATTCCAGTATTGAATACTCAAAGTCATATTCCTGCGCGATAATCTCAAAGTCAATTTCTGTGATATACATATCAAGACTATCCGCAGATAATACGCGCCCGTTGTCAAACTTACCGCCTGCGATAGATTCACACTTTGCTTTTGGAATATAGGGACTGCCAAAGTTCTTATCATGCAGTTTCACATCATCCATCTGCAGATGGATCAGGCAGGCTTTCCCATGTTTATACGCATCCTCAAACTGTTCCGGATCCTGTTTGTAGAATTTCCTTGGAAACAGTTCTGTCAGCATGACTGCCGGATAGCTGCTGCTGATGTCCATTGAATACAGACCGCCGACTTTTGAGCCGGTGATGATGAAATTTGAATTGTAGCGGTTGCCGTGTGTATCTCCACCGCGGAATGCCTTCCGCAGTGCATGGAAG